>Ga0224511_10002000_pt1 | contig 13206 bp, 6 predicted proteins | sample SF_May12_sed_USG_2_FD_169988 | JGI IMG/M metagenome (GOLD analysis project Ga0224511, IMG submission 169988) | Sediment microbial communities from San Francisco Bay, California, United States - SF_May12_sed_USGS_8_1 | ecosystem: Environmental > Aquatic > Marine > Sediment | place: USA...
GTTCGTTTACGATGCCATGGTTACCATCGGGCAGAATCCCTGAAGCGCTTCCGTTTAAGCCTTGTGTGACTATACTCCCGTCGTTGAAACCTAGGGAAAAGAGAATACAACACCACCTGGTTAATAATAAAAAATAGTCGAAAAGGAAGCAGAATTACACAACAAATGATGCGAAACTAATTAAGACTAATAAATGCAAAGTTTGAGAATACCCCTGATATGCTAGTAAACTACGTGTAGGTCATCTTCAATTTTTAATATTCTTATAAATGTTACCAATACTAAATACAACATTTAGTGTTGATCGCATCACAAACAAACCATTGGGACATGTTCCTCCGTAACGAAGAATACAGTAGCTTCCTAGGGGAAAATCGCCATTTCCTGCGGCATTTGTCTTGGTACAATAGTCAATCGAATAATTGTAATAGCCAACCCATCTGTGAAGGTATTTCAAAGATACACATGTGATACATATATGTATAATATTAGTATTGTGGTAACATATATATAAAACAATACAAAAGCAACATGTGCTGTGTCTCAGTATCACTGTTTACTAATTAGTTCCCGTTAGGTTTACTGAAAACACGTTTATATCATATGTTGTTATGTAAAATATTCACATTAATAGTTATCAACAATCCCTTGCAAAATTTTAGTTTGGCGCAATTTTCAGGCTGGGCAAGAAATGAGTTTTGGACTCAGAACAAGCCAAGAGCTTTAATTACAAATTTTAATTTGAAATAAGTATTTATTAATGGTCTTGTTACCCAGGTGAATCATATTCATTTCTCCTCCAAATATAGTTCCACGGCTTCTGATATATGTTACCCACTGATGTCCCTACTGGGCAATCTGTCATGTTTGATTTTGGAAAGCTGTAGGTCCCAGTCGGTAAACTCGTTGCTATGAACAACAGAAGTAACAACGTTAACTTTATGATGGTGTGTGATTTAATGTTAAAGCAGCTGTCCTCCAGATGCTCAAAAAATATTAAAATTAACGGTAAATACTGGTCAAGTTTTGTTCAGTGAAGAAACCTATTATTACTGACCCCTAATTCAGTTGACAAAATCGTTGGTAAAACATCGTTTTTCTTTGCATAATCTACTGAAAATGTGTAGTTTTTTTTATTCCTAACAACTATTATATATATTGGAAGAGATATTTTGAAATATTTGTAACTTATGATTTTCTAGTATATTCTGGAGGTCAGCTGCTTTAAAGTATCTGCTTGTGGTGACGTGCACTTTTAAGTTTATTATTTGGAGCTGTGTGAAACAATTCAGGAACAAATGTAAAAAAATCACAACATTTTGAAAATATTTTTTAAATCTAAAGAATACGTTATTTTGCATAGAATATATACATAATACACATCACCAAGTATTAAGTATGCTAAATTGTATTATAACAGTTCATGAATATTGAATATCAAGATCGATTAGGAAATTTTCGAAAAAGGGCTAATATATCAATATGGATATGCCAATGAAGAATGATACCTTTTAATATACACGAATACATCCATATTGTTTAACAATCTTTTTCTTGTTTGACACATAGCAGGAATACATCGTTTGGTTTAACAAATGCTAGAAGGATATTGACATAAAACTCACATGAGACAGTGAGTTCTGTTGCGCAATTGTCGGCTGGATTCAGACCCTCTGGACACCGGCATGCGCACGCGCCATTCTTGATCATAGGGATACCTCCGTTTTTACACGGGTTGGGGTTTACTGTGCAACCAAACTTCGCTAAAAATACCAAAGCAGAATTACAGGTTAAGTATTTGTATAACGACATAACAATGTGTTATTATGGCGATTATATGCCTAATACTGTATGGTGGGTCTATCGCTCCTAATCTTCATATTTTTTGGCAATCTTCAAGTCGAAATGAGTGCATATTACGTGGAATGCAAACAGGAGAACAAAATAAATAACGTGTGCATTATTTGTACCAAGGTTTCCATGCCTAATACATAATGTTTAAGTTTTAAAAGAATATAAATTTGGCTTTAAATGCAATGCACAATAAACTACTAGAATTAGCCTTTTAAATAATATAAATTGAAAGAAGTTCAAAGGATCAAATTTAAAAACAATTAAGATATGGTCAGGGATAAGGGCACTATGATAAAATGGCCCTTACAAAAACATACACTAAGAACAACACTAAACACTTTATACTAAAACTGTGTTCGATTTAGAAATGCATACATTTATTATGTTTTACAATACAAAGCCATTTTAATCCTTTACAATTCAGCGTAAATTTGATAAGATGTAAAACAAAATGTTTAGTCCCAACATGAAGTAGTATATACATTTAGATAAGGACACAAACAAAATTAAGCACCTATTATAATCTAAAGCGTTGTAAAGGACAATTCATTTGTATTCGATTATTATATCACAACCTTTAGTTGTTAAAAATGATTTTGTGTACACATACGATACAATCTCGTTATTTGATTATTTGTAGAAAGTGTTTGAAGAACAAAACATACCAAAACAACCGTGGTGAACCTGGGCGTCATATAATGCGTACATGTAGACGTCGAAATCGTTTATGAGGTAATCATTCATCTCGTCGTGTAACTGTTGTGATTGTTCATACTCGTTCTGTGTTTGACATAAAACAACAAATACAAAATTATACATATATTAACAACAACACCACCAACAACAACACCAATTACCTTTATTAAGTCATGGTTGTATACAACAACAGACAAAATATTATAGAAAAATACACACGTGGGGTTTAAGGGGTAAAGCTAGGAAGTGTCCTTGGAACAGTATCTGTTTGTCTCAAGTCTAAAGACTTTTTACTTGTCATGGTCAACATTACTTTTAGAGAGGAAATGTCTTTAAGTCGTGTATACGATTCTTTCGTTCAAATATCTTCAAATATTCAAGCAAAAAGGCGCCCTTTCATAGAAAAAAAAACAAGAAAAAATAAATGTCAACTCGACATTCCTTATTTTGTCAATAATTATTGGTATACCGTAACACACACTTCACTTTTGTTATACCGTATTTAAGTGTTATCTGTTATGTTATACAAACGCAGTTTGTATTAACTAAATCCAATTACAAAAATGCTGAATAATTACTAGTACTATTAAAATATGCGTGCTAACTTCACATACACAATGCATCGTATATCTTAAAATGCAAGTGGTTTTGAGACATCGACTTAATTTGTATTCAAACCATTTGTAAATACATCTTCATTTTATCGCGGACTCTTATATAATAATGACAATATAATTTTCTTAAACGGCTTGCCGTTCCATTAACGTGTGTATTAATAATATCACATACTTTTTGAAAACTGTTATGAAAAAATCGTCGTAAAATACTAGATAGTATGTATAAAAACACATTGTATCTACAATGTTGCATAAGTATAAACATGGCATAAATTTATATATTTTAAACGTAATGGAATTCTTTTTTTTAAAAATCACACTATATACATGACACAATGGCTACTGTAATCGTGAGGTAAGACAAGTTACCCAACTAATCATATAACTACATGTATGATATGGTACCTGTGACAGTAATTGTCCGAGTACACGTTAGTTCTGTGTACGTATTGATCTATATTTTGACAATAATAGTATATGTAGTGCGGCGCTAACCCTAACCTATCGACAGCCCGCCCAAAAATGGCGTCTTGACGGACCAGCTTTCTCGGGCCATATTATAATGGAGCGATATGGCTTTCATATTATAATAAGTATTCAGGCCAGCGATGTGTAAATCATGAAGACCAGGCCAGGAGGGCGGACTGTCGATAGGTCAACTGTATATGCGAACTCACACTAATTTCGTAGTGCATCACGGACGCCGGGTCGAATCGCGTTGGTGAGGCGTCCGACCCCGCCAAGATTGGATGTTTTACCTCTTCTGTATACTGCCAACGAGCATCTATAAAGAATACGACAGTATGAACATATCCGCGAATGTCAGTCATGATTATTTATAACAGTACATGGTCAATTTTAATCCAATGAATTAGGTTTATATTGTCGTTAGACAATCTGACCTAGTAAATGATAAAGAGGGAGTACTCCCTGTTTGTGATTAACCTTATCACACCACTAGGAATACTACAGAATGGGGGGATTGAATGTTTGAGGAACTATTCATTACATGTACGTGCAGCAGTACGGTTGCGTTCTTGTTAACCAACATATTTTAATTCTACGAAGCATCATATTTTATGTTTACAATCAAGCATCAAGATTTCAAAACAATGGTGTAATGTTATTTTTCAACGAGCGTTTCTAATGCAAAAAATGTTTAAGTTTACCACGGAACATGTATAATATTAAATCTATCATGAGAAGTATTAAGCAAACTATCTTTATTATTATGTCAGTTTTCACCTTAACGTAATAGTTGAGCTATATTACATCTAAGAGTTGATACATAGTATGCAATTACACACAACACATTATGCATGTTGTCATTAAAATGTATATAACTACTCTCAGTAATAATGTACGTTTATGACCATTAAGACCATTTATGAACAGCTGAAAATTAATTATTGCAAGAACTTACTAATGTACTTATACGATGTGTTGAAAATTTCACTTATGGGCATAAAGATGATGCAGAAAATGTATAGGAAAACTTCTAAGGCGTATATGAAATACATGAAAGTTTACAAAAGCACATAAGTGTGTACTCAATTTGAACACTAATGTGTACAAAAGTTGTTCAAAAGTGTATACAAATATTGTACAAAAAGTATTTCCCTTTCATCAATTTAATTTAATGCAGTAGCATGTGATAAGGAAATGTTTATGCATGATTACATTTTCGTTGTCAACAGTATTGCAGATAAAGTATTGGCATACTGTTTACTAACATGCTCCAATATTCACAGTTGTGCAGCATGTCTTTATACACATGTACATCAAATTTCAGAGAAATAATGTAACTTACTTTCATTGACGTAGTTAAGGTGAACGAATTCCCACGCTGTTCCATACCAGTTTTGCTGCTCGTGAAGATATCCTAGCGTGTGTAAAAACTCGTGTAACTGTATACCCTGTAAATTAAATTTATAGTAAAAATTGAAGAGATGTTCAAAGAAAGAATGTTGTAAATGTGATGCATTTTAATATTTGTCCTAATGTCTTGTAATGCAATACTTAATCATACAAAATATACTGTTTCTGATTCCCATAAGTGTTGCATCTTTTATTACCACCTTTGAACAGCTGAAAATTATTTATTGCACAAATGTTATTAATTTACCTGTACCTTGTGTTGAAGAGTTTTACTTATGGGCAAAACATGATGCATAAAATGTGTAGGAAAACCTCAAAAGCGTACATGAAATTTACATAAAAGTGCACAAAAGCACATACGTGTGTACGAAATTTGAACAAAAATGTGTACACAAGTTGTTTAAAAGTGTATACAACAAATGTTCAAAAGAGTCTTCGAAAATTGAACAAACATGTGTACTAAAGTTGGTCTAACGTGTATACAAAAATTGTATAAAGTGTCTTCAAAAAATGAACAAAATTGTGTACATACCGGATTGAATTTGCCAATATGTAATCCGTGTACAGAGTTTCCGTAACGTCCAAGAGATGCAGACCAAGCCACACCTTGCCTTAGGAATATAATAAGTTATAACGATTTAGTTATTGCAGCCTCTTCATGCAAATACCAAGGCAAACACAACACGAAAAGAAAATAAACAAATAAATTGTTGCTAAAAGGACAACAATGTCGAGCCCGAAAACAATGAAAAAATGAAGAATTTGTGGTGTTTACATCATAATTATGACTAATTTTGACATATGACGTCTTTTCCTGCCATTAACTTCTAAGGTAAAAATGTTATTTTTCCGCGCGACACTCCGTCCAATCGATGTTAACATATGTGCCAAGTTCTTTTGTAATCCATCAATGTATGGCTAGTCTTGACCAATTTTGATTTTTGACCTTTAAGATTGACCACTATTTTTATTGATTCATTAGATTCTTCCGCGCGATAATTTGTCTTGTCAAGAAAAACATAATATGAGCATAATTAAAATCCATTCATGGGGAAGTCAGAATCTGAGCAAACATAATTATGAACAATTTTGAGCTTTCGACTCAATGCCTGACCACACCTTATAGTATGAATGTTATTCGTTTGCACCACACTACGTCTTATTAATGTAAACACCTGTGTCAATAAAATACATTTATCTAGACCAAATCTTTTTCTGTACCGGACGATTCATAAAACCTTGGCTTAACTGATAAAGAAGTTGCATATAAATAAATATATATTAAAGACTTTGCAATAAAGGACTCAATCATCTGAATTGTAAATTATACTGTTACTTACATCTGCATAATATTGATGTAAGCGCCATGTGCAAGATTGTATACTGAGTTGTCGCCCGTATATGGCACAAATCGGAACCCAGTCATTGTGTGGATCATGTTGATCATGGAATCAATGCTATTTTGGTCAGGTGCGTAGGGGGCTGTATTGTTAAGGATATAAGGGAGTACACAGTTATCCCATTTGTCATAAATATCATCGAGCGTGGATCTTTTACGGCGCCCCTTTGATGGCAATGTAGGCGGTGGCTGTGTAGCGTCATTCTTCTAAAATAAAGACAAGTTTTGTATGACTGTATTTGTTTACAATTTAGGCCTTTGACCATCATCATCATCATCATCATCATCATCATCATCATCATCATCATCATCATCACATTTATGATATTCATAAAAAATATCATCATCACAAAACAACTGCCCCCATCAGCACCCTATTTATTTATCTGAACTATATCCGATTATTTCAGTACCTGAGTAGTTTCCATAGTCTAATTATGGTTAATATACACTAACTTAATGGACAATAGAAAGTAAAGTAGTTGCTACAGTTACCACGCCGTTACGGAGGTCATCTGTAAATAAAAATGAAGGTTAATATATCTGTATCACAGGGGGTAAATTTTGTATTAAGCCAATAGAACTCTTAAAAATACTAATTTACTATTAAAAAAGAAAAGACTTGTAACAGGTTATAACATTGTTTGCTTTATAAGATAAATAAATGTGCATACGAGACCTTTAATAGATCCTTTATTATCCTGCGTTAAGATAACAATCATTGTACAATGTATTCAAATACAATTAACTAGGGCAGTTCAGGGTTTTATAATATTTGTTATATATTTCTATGTCAGTTTGTTTTAAACGTAATACTTAAACGATCATATTGAAATGTTAACATTAGTTATAAAATATATTAGCACCTGTTTTAAATGAATATTTTCTAATTGAAAAATGAAAATATTTTAAAATGTATTTATATCTACTCACTTCCTTTACGATCGAAGGTCGCTGGGTCGTGTGAATCGGTATATTCATTGATTTTCTTACTCTGAAGTATAACATATAAAGACTATGAGTATATTACGTTCATTTTGCGTTAGTATTTCAACATAACTTAAAAATTACTAGGCAAAATAATAACTCATTTACTGTTCCTAATATTTCTTTAGAAAACTTTAATGATAATAAACAATCTATTTATATTAGCTTATGATACGTATTTTTGCTGAACAAGTCAATAACAAATGTGCAATATGAAGAGTACACCATGTTGATTTTGCGTAAGCAATGTAACCGTACTGAAATAGTAGTATTAAACTAGGTGGTAAAATGTTATTTTCTAAAACATATTGTAACTGTTGTGTTATCTCAATATATATTTTTTATCAAAAAATATATTTCTAAACACTTTTGACGATGTAAGATAAGGTTTCAATTATGCACACAATATCATCAACTACTTTAAATGCATTTCTATATTTTCTTTCAGGAGTGGTGCTTCCCCTTTTATCTTAACAAATTTCAAATATACTAATTATTATTTCAAATGCAAAAAAGTCTAGATTTGGGGACATCTGCATGCGCAAAATCGGTTTAAGTTTAAACTAATATCTGAATACGAGAATAAAGAGTTCAAAACAATTCTCTAGATATCTAATGTTAAGCAAGAAATCAATATATACTATTGTAAGATGTGTTCGCGTATTGGCAATAAAAATGTTAAAGAAAATAGAAACTATAAATTAACTTTTGCTTATCCCTTAACGACCGACAAAAGTAGGTTCTCGGTCAGTAAATAAAAATACATTTTGTTTTAAAAGCCTAATTGTTAAACTGAGGAAATATGTGACAATTAAGTCAAAAATAGTCCAACATTACACAGTATAAATTATATAAGAAAATAAATATAATGAAAAATAAATGTAGATGACCCATTTGCACAACGTCATGTTTAGGGCACTGTGACCAAATGACCCACAGAAATACAGAAAGAGTCGAAACAACAAGACACAAGCTGAACAGAAACGCACCTACACGGACGCAAACATACATTAAATATGAATCAGTATTTGTTTACAGTTTGTAATACAGTACCTGTTTTTTCCTGTGTTTCGTCCCTTCCGAGGCCTCCCCGTTGTGCACGGGAATACCGTGGTCTCCCTTGCTCAGTGAATCGTCGGGTGCATCTCCAGGATGGCTCTTGTCAACATATAAAATTATATAAGCGTATCAAGAATGTTGCCTTGATATTCATATACTTTCAACATTACAGTGGTGCTCTTTTGATACATATTTTTTTTCGAAAAATGCCTTCGATGTTTGTTCTTAAAAATCAATATACGTTATATATGACCTATTAAGGATATACACGTGCATTATAAATGTATGTCTCCTGTATTGCCTTTAAACTATATGTTAATCAATATACTTATATATAAAAACAAAATGACTATTTCTACGGTCCTCATGTTATTGTGTTATCGGTTTCCCTTAGTGTTATAATATAAATTTAAGAGATATTCAAAGAAAAAATGTTGTAATTAATGTAGAATAGTCAAGTTTAAAGGGACTCCACTGAGGTCTGGTTGTGTAAAACACTTAAAAAGAAATTTTTCAAAAACCTATATGTTCTTGTTACCAACGTATTTAGTGTATCAAAACTTATTTTTGTGGTACTTAAATATGTCCTCGATTGATTTGGCAACAGATAAGATACAAGTTTTAAATGAATTGCCAACCGATAAAATATATAATTATTAAGGTACTACACGATAGACTGCTATACCATACACACGTCGACAACATAAAACAGGTTTTCGAAAACACACGACCAGACCTCAGTGGAGTCCCTTAAAGGGCACCGTAACAAAATGGCCCGTACACAAATATACACATCGTATAACAGCAAAACACGCAGAACAACTAGTCGTAACAAACATTCAGAATAAACTGTTCTGTGGTTTAAGACTATAGTCATTTATACGCTTTTTCAGTGTGTTTGTTACTATGGGAACAACTTACATTTGGTTTTGCAGACGTTGTGACCATAAAAAATACAAAACAAACGCCAGCCAAAAAAAGGCTAACGTGAATCTTGTAAACTGTCATTATCTGTAAAATAATGTTAACATCAACATTATTGATATGCATAAGGTCCATTGGCTATGTTCTTTGTTTTTAATTTAAAATTAATTAATGTTTACTGTCTATAACCTTTACCAAACGTATACTTTTAATAAGCAAATTGAAACCGTTGACAAAAGTGAAGTACAAGTTTTATAAAGCCAAATGTCGAATAAGACTTAACTAAGTATCAACAGAATTTTCAAAATTACTTCTAGAAATTAAACAACAACCACTTACCTTTCGTGATGACAAGAGGGCCACCTGTGTATCATTGTGGTCAAGTGGCATATTTATAGGAACATGAAAAGACATGTTGTCTGTATGCAAATACTATTTGTTTTAATCAAATATTAAGAACGGTTATTTATACCTATTAAACAAGTGTTAATTGTCATTAAATAGTAATAAACACGCAACATTTTCATACAATGATCATTAAATAAGACTAATAAAAACATGAATACAGTTTTATCGGGATTAGATTTCAAGACATCAGGAGTATCACACGCAATGTACACATCGTTTTGACCATTGACCGGACGTCATTTGGGCAAATAGATTGGTAGTTGTACTACAAGTGGTCGTTCTAGCTTATCTTTATTGTTATGCTTATTACGTTACCAGTCAGTGGCATACGATAGGCCGATACATCAACATCAACCAGTGTACTTTTATTGATGAAATAAATGTGTGTTTTTAACTAGTATCATTTTTGTACTCTTGGCAAAATGTAAAGATGGGAGATAATATAACAATTTCCTTTTAACTGTTTAGGCGTGTAGGTCCATACGTGTAGCAATACACAAAATAATAAACAGTATGTCTAATAAACGGCATTCATACCATTAAACAATATGTATACTATTTAAAATATCGGTAAATATTGAAAAAATGTGGTCATAAGAAATTATCAGACCCTAACATAAAATGCGTATTTCGATAATTAAGAGGCAGCTGTCTTTGATTTGTTCTTTCTTTTTTAAATTCGTCTTCAATTTATATTAAATCAAGAACATTTAGCAGTATCTTACCGCTTAAAGTAAATTATCATTAAAAATTGATTGCGTGTTGTGTAATTTTAAACGAAAACGTGATTTTAGGGTATGATTTAATATGTTTACGGATACAATAAGTCGCATTAGTATTCCAAATAATTTTATGGTAACGTACATGTATAACTGATAATAAGAATGATGTCCGTAATTGCCATCCTCTTGAATCTCAAAGTTGTTGCAATAATATTAAGATCATCTTTAAATTTAGGAGTTGACGCCTTCGCAAAAATGCTTGGTGCCGTCTTTCATAGTAGAATACAATAATAACTTTCAAATACGGATAAAACTGTTCAACGGTCCTATACATGAGAAAATGAGAATAAGGTATGATTTGCCGTGCTAGTTATGGCAGGAATTCCACTAAGTATATCAAAAATAAGGAACTAACGTTTAAACAATTAAAACAGAAACGAAACCTTTTGATTTAACACCATAATCTATTGGTTATATCATATGAAAAAGGAAACTAGGACAATCTAAGCATGGGGAATACCTAAAAAATACCCAATTCATAACTAGGTAAAACAATACATGTGTGTTCTATTAAACTGATAGTAACAGCTAAATAACAATTATTGTTGGTATTTTAATGTTAACAATATGACTAAAAAACATTTAAAGGAGGGAACAAAAAGCATAATATAATTAGATATCAATGTACATGTTCGTCATAAATAACAATTAAAAGGGACTAGAGAACATAATTTTGGGTTGGAAATTACTTATCTAAAATATAATTTAGACATTAATCTCAGTAAAGAAATGTAATGTTGAATGTCTGACGCTTAACACTATTATGACAACATATTCAAAAGAATGAAAAATGAATGAAAACTTAGGTAATCCTCTTCTCTGTCCCATTGACAAGAAAATTATTTCCCCTCATATTGAATGGTGTGTTTTAATATGTATCACAGAATGCATTTCACCGAAAGACATGTGTCCACATTCTTAATTATAACATGGATAAGGGACGATGACAATGGAGACCAAACCATCCTAAAATATATAATACAAAAAAAACAACAAATATAGATCAAATTTTAAAACTTATGCCGAATAATAATTTTAAAAATTTTAACATTTCATAACATGGCTCTGATGGCAACCTTAAATGACTGAAGCTAGTCAATATCTCAAATATTGGTTGGTAAAGTATTCAATAATTTAGCACCTATAAAACTAAAAGACTTCGAACCTGAACCTTTGACCTTGGGCAGACTAAATCCTCCTCTCTGACTAAGCCTAGTGTTATAACTATGAACAGTGTCAGCTAAGACTAGATAGTAATCCATTTAGAAGGAGCAAGTTTAGGTTTATTTTTAAAGCAGCTGTTCTCCAGAATATTCTAAAAAATCATTTTTTTAAATATCTCTTCAAATATATATAATAGTTGTTAGAAATGAAAAAAACTACATATGTTCACTTATTTGCTTTGACAACAGTTCGCTACTATACATAACTTCTACTGCGTTAGTAACACAGTCGATTATGCAAACAAAAAGGATGTTTTACCAACGATTTGTCAACTGAATTAAGGGTTCAGTAATAATAGATTTATCCACTGAACATAACTTGACAAGTATTTACCGTTAATTTTAATATTTATTTTTTATTTTTTTTATTTTTTTATTTTTTAAGCATCTGGAGGATGCTGTTTTAAAGATATAACACAATATACTTTGTTAACTATCTTATTTACTGGCAACCAGTTAAATGATTAAAAATCTCTATGACCAACATGAGCCCTTAGATAATGGTCTAAAATAAACCTAATCAACATGTTCAGTGTAACTTGTAACTTATTTTAATGGAATCAAACCCGGTATACCAGAAAGAGCAAGCATAGTAACGTGACATTGTATTAAAATTAATACATAATTAGTTACATTTTTATGCTATGTGAGGTCATCTTTCTTGCGATAGAGGAACTTTAGCCTTGCATCTGCTTGTATAATAACTGAATCGGCCATACTATTAAAAGACATGTGTTGGTCGATTACAGCACCAAGATATTTAACAGATGTTGTAGAAGAAATTGATGTAGTTTTACAAGTTATATTAAGACTAGACTGTGCCTTTAACTTTGGTTTAGAACCAAACACAATAGACGCTGTTTTACCTAAATGTAAGGAGAGTTTATTATCAATTAACCATTGACTGACTGACAGTAAATCTTCAGACAAGGTACTGGCAGTTATTTAGAGTTTGGGGGATACTTTAGTTTTATTCTCTCCATTTGTATGCCCAACCCATGCTCTGGTGGCATTAAACAGGCAGTCTACTCCAAGTCGGAATCCGAGTCTGGGTCAGTGTTCTGCCGCTTGACAGTTGGTTTGGGGGTATTGCGGGATGTATTGCGTTTATTTAACAACGCACTGGGACATTCTCATTCGGCGTCGGGGCATACATATTATACGTTTCTAAATCTGTTTTCTATTAGTGCCCCATAGTGCAAGATATTGGAGCGCCCACCACACATGTCAAACCAGGTTCTTTTACGTTGCAAGTATATAGCACTGATACACGGGAGCATTCTTCATGTGATGAACCAGTACATATCTCCATTTAGTAATTTTAGTTTTAGTGTATCACAGTTATGTTTTCATGAGCAGTTTGCGAAGGGCAAATCTAT
>Ga0224511_10002001_pt1 | contig 13206 bp, 9 predicted proteins | sample SF_May12_sed_USG_2_FD_169988 | JGI IMG/M metagenome (GOLD analysis project Ga0224511, IMG submission 169988) | Sediment microbial communities from San Francisco Bay, California, United States - SF_May12_sed_USGS_8_1 | ecosystem: Environmental > Aquatic > Marine > Sediment | place: USA...
ATTAAATAACGATGCCAAAGACAAGACGCATAAATAGCAATTTAAATAGTGCAAAAGAGGCAAACTGTAGACAAACTGACAGTTTTAGTTTATGTCTGTCTATGGTTGAAACCCATATCCGCCAAGCACTGATTTCCCATGAGTTGTTTTATTGTGAGACAAACTGTTGCATTCTCGCATATTGTTTTACTATTAGGTTAGGGTTGTACTTTAATTGTAACTTAAATAGTTAAAGATGCTATGCCTGTTTTTAGGTCAGAAATGTTTACATCTTATATTTTAACCATATTTAAGCAGTGAAACCCGTACATAAGAGAAACTGCCAAATATAGTTATTCATGCATGTAAAAATATTACCGAAACAATGAATTTGATGAAAGTGTGTGGCCCTTAAATTCGGCTTTGTTTAATTACATTTCGACACATTGCTTCAAAACAGCTAAGTAGCTTCACTACAATAGTTCTGTCAGTTGACTCTGTGGTAACGCATCCGCCTTGCGTACAAGAGGTCCCGGGTTCAATATACGGCTCCGGCTAGGGTTTTTACGTTTGATTTTTGGTTTTGTTGTTGTTGTGTTTTTACTTTCTGTCCAAAAAATCATTGTTTGTCGCAAAATATTGCAATTCATTTTGTTAGTATACTTAACATATTGCAAGATTTGTGACCGATTATTATACGGGTATGAAGATACAGACCTAGTATCTTTAAATGAACAAAACTTTAAATGTGGATTACCATGACAAATATTGAGACAAATAATGTTTCAACTAAACAAAAGACGTTAACATTACTTTTTATATATTTATTACAGTTAAACAGCTCAATAACATGAATTTGGTTATTTGCTGTATGACATATACATGTACATTATAAAACAAATAGCTAGCTTATTAGAAACCTATTAAAACCACATAATAATTGAATTTGCAGACGTAAATGAAAATGAAATTTTAAACAATATGGGTAGGAGAACAACATACACTTTTTGTACGGTTATAATCATGTTAAAACCTAGACCTACAAGTAATGATTTCCCGTGGGCCTGTCGTCTAGCGACAATAAGTTGCATTTATGTTAGGTTAGTACCGTATTTGGATCTTTGTATGATAGCCTTGAAGATATACCAACAATAACTTAAACATTTATATTCGTATTCCGAGTTTAAGGCACATAAACGTTTATGTGGCTATAGCGTATATCGAGGGTTTGGTTGGTGCAAAACTATTGTAACTTGTTACATGTATATAAAATAAGGTAGTTACACTATTTTTGCACCAATCCCTCGATATACAGGGTACATATTTCAGGAAATAAATGTTATTGGCAATGCGAGACACTGTTGCCAGACTAAACACTGATTCATATGTAGAAGTATTACAGCATGTGTTTAACCAACGACCTGACAATACTGAATACTCATATGCTAATCAAATTATTTTGTAACATTTGTCGTTTGAAACTGGGAAATAAATTTAAAAATCCGTATAATTCAAAGGTCATGAACATTTCTGCATATTTTAAATACAATGCAAATTCAACTTTTTTATAAATATACAATATATAAAGTTAAAAGACTATTTTAATAAAGCCTGCGCGAAGGAGCTACGCATTTTTCATTATAGAATATCGACAGAAATATTGTTTTAACCAGTTTATTTTACTATCAATGTCGTTTAGAATGTGAATGTCGGAAAATGAATAAGCAACCTAGTACAAATTTATTACACGCATGGAGTACGCTTATTGTTTTGTGAGTACATCTTGCTGAATAGTTTAATCCCTCGTGTTATGCGTGGTTCTTAGATAAAATAACACGCTATTCTTGTTTCAAATGTAAAAATGTTGACATACAAGAACATGATATAATATGTGTCTTAGTCTGACATTTGGGTCCAAAAGACAAATTTACCGATATTGGGTTTTAGGTATCATAAGAAAGGGCAGTGTTTGTAGATTACAAATATATATATATATATTGAAATAGTGTTAACTTGATTTTTTATTCAGTATCTAACCTGTCAAAGAACATAACTTAAATGTACGTTAATTGGTGTATGTGAAAAAAAGCATTAAACCATGCTCAATGTCATACGGAAAATTAAATATATAATTTAATTATGTCTAAAAATGATATATTCATACAATCATTTGACAAAATTATTTTTAAACACAACTTTTAAAGAATTATGAGCATAGGAAATGGGCCTAAAATTACACATTTTTCATGCCTCATTTTTGACGTCATTTCACTCAGTGACGTCATTTCGTCAATTGGACCCAAAATCTCAGACGCTGACACATATATTTGTTTTAAAAATAATACCTGACTTAAAAGTACAACTTAGAAAAGATGAAAATACCCACACGCTTTATCTTTAAAAGCCTGTTAACAACGAATATTCTTAATATGACTAAATTACCATTAACATTGAATACATCTAAGTCATGTATAAAGCATAACAGCTTAATATTTTCTAAAAATGATTTAAATCACTATCTTGCCGAATGGTTGTCTGAGAAACACTATGTCTATATTGATATATTCTATTGCAATGCATGCTGACTTATATATAAGATGCATGTGCCTAAAATCAATAAACGCATTCTCATACATGACAGCTAGTCCTAAGACGATGTCGTCCATGTACAAGTGTTCTCCTTGCAATGATCTGGATATTGTTTCTTCTGTAGCCTACAATAGTTTCTTTACAATACAATAGGAAAACATGATTACCTATGTACTTGATCAACGCGCCAGTGGCAGTGTCAAAACAGAAACAAACTGTTTGTGCATGGGGAATCGCCTGACTCTGCTGACCTACTTCCTGTATCTGACGGAAGACCCAGCTGGCACCGCAGGCAACAGTCTGAAGTTAAATAATATTGGTCTGTATTGTCAAGAGGCCCTAGATCTGGTATTTGTGACATAGATACAGGAAGTATTCGTGTCTTCTAGTATACCAAATTAGTATTGATTGTCGCAAGCAATAATACAAGAAAACGTCAAGACAATGTATCGTCCAAGAAATGATACATACATTTTGACATAGATTCAGACTGTTTTCGTATTATACCCAGTTAAGATTTATTTGGCAAACAATATTACAAGACAAGACGAGTTGATGTTTTACCAATTTATTTGTTTAAAACATTTACGTATGACTCAGTATCTTGAAAGAAATGTCGAATTGTATAAACGCCGCCTACACATTTGTAGTATGCTTAATTAATTTTGGTACTCATAGTTTAAGTTTGACAATGATGCTTGATATCAGTTAAATTGGGAGTTTAGGCTTCGTTATGTGCACTTTATGTCCTACAATGTTCACATCGAGGGAAGGGGTTAACCACCTGATATGATTAGTGTGTGAATGTCGTAGGGTTAACCCATTCCATTAAACCTGGGATTTTTAGCCAAAAGTCAAATATGAGTATCTAACAAAGAGTACAAAGTATGTTGTTTCTTGTTGGCTTCGAGACAAGTTTATTTGATAAACCTGGAGTTACTCTGAAATTACAACAGTTACCTTTATGTCTTTATCTTACTGTTCTGATAGTGCACGGATGTAGTTTCAGACATAAGAATCATCAGCTTGTGCGGCACTTGCTTATGTTATAATTATTATGAATGTTTTACCTTAAAGCACCAAACTTGCCAATAAATTGTGCATTTATTAAAATGTTCACATGAGTGCACACCTTTTCTCCTATATGCAAGTACTTTATTATGTTTACATGATTTGTTCCATGTGTTATGGGATTGTTGCAGACAGAACTAGCGGACATCAACCCCTTACTACTACTAGAGGGCACCGCAAACACCTACATGAGGACAATCATAGATAAAGACGTTTACATGTCAAGATGTAGGCCTACTGCGTTAACTTGATAAAATGGTACGGGCCAATTAACACACTTTCAATAGACTGTAAACAACTATTGTCGCAAGTTATAGACATAAATTTTTATTGCCATTTGTTTTGACACATGCTGGTCAAAATAATTGGCGGAGGATAAATTTATAATATATAAACATTACATTTTATTTTACAAACCTTATCTTCACGTGTATGCGTTTGGGCCTGGTCACGCTATGATATAAATTACATTGATGCACCTCAAATCAAGTATTATAGGCGGAAGCAGTCAGTGTACTAGTGAAGCAATGCACAAACGATGTGTTTAAAAAGTACTTCCCATATATGTTTTGGTCAAGTGTATTTAAAAGAAGTCATATTGAAGCGCTAGACACGAAAGATTTTTTAAATACCGTCGTATAAATACATATCTCTAAAACTGACAATCTGTGTACATATTTTAACAACATAAAACCCTGTTACGGTTGTTTTACATATGCCAGTGGTCTGATAAATAACGTCTCGAATCACAAATACAATTCATTTAAATATATGTATAGTATTTCCAAATAATTGATTTAAGTGGTACAATGTTTAGAATTGCTTCTGTACACTAGGTGTCTTGACCTGGTTTGTGTTTTGTTTTGTTTTTAGCATGTCGATTCGATTGTACATCGTTCAACTTTTATGATTTGTATAATGAAGAGTATTTTAGGTATTACAGTTTATAGGTCATTGTATTACAGTTCATAGGACCAATCCATAAATTCATTTCATTATGGTCCATAATAATTAGAAACGTTATACATGGGTATATGATGCACAAAAACTTGACTTTGTCTATTTTGACTACAAATTTGTAGGTGGGCAAAGTTAATTGATGCTAGAAATTTTACCTTTTTTATTTATAATCGTATTATTGAAGAGGCGTTCAAAATAAATACATATTTGCCACATACTCATCACTTATGACCGAACAAATCTTCTCTAGAGTGTTATTTGTTCACCGACAAAGACAGCAATGCTATTTCGGGGATGTCATTGTACTTTTTGTGAAACATTTTCAAAAAATTGATGGTTGGCTATTGTTTGAAAGTGGTACATGTAACGACTACAATTAAAATAAACAATTGAATTTGCACTTCCTTACACTTATCAATCATGTTCGGCAACCTTCTGGACGCTGAACTGGTGAGCAAAAATGTTTCAAGTTCAAGCTTTGCTAAAATATTATATATTATCAGCATTTGTTATTTAAATGTAATGGTTTGCACACAATTCTGATGGATTACTTTAAAAAAATTAATGGTAAAGAAATCAGTTCAATTTTGTTAACGGTGACGCTTGTGTATCAGTACTGTAGGTGTATACACATTTGCATTAATAACTTGCACAACGGGTTGACTTTTCACATTTTAAATCGATTGCAATCATTTGCTGCTTTCAGACATTTGTTCTTTACTTAAACAGTATTCTATTGATAATGATTATCAGTGAAATACTGCTGTTTTTTTTTTTGTTTTTTTTTTTTGTTAATACAAAATCCACCATGTGTGGGATAGGAGCTTTAAATGAAAGTTCTAAATAATTTATGATTTAATATTGAAAAATTCACACATGTCTGATATATTTTGTAAAATATGGAAGCACATGTTTTAAAAAATAATTCAAGACTACTATCCGTTAATAGTCCGCTCGATATTTCTATGTAAGAATACATGGAACTATTCGTTGTGTTTTATTTTGAAGCATGTTCAAAGATTAATGGTGTGTAAAAATGTGAATTGCTTTTGCATTTGTAATACACATTCATAACCGAAACGTCTGTCTAAGGATTTGCACATATTTGTAAATTTGCACATGATTTATTGCTATCATCCAATTGATCATATGTAAAACTATTTTTTTCCTTGTAGCATTATCCTCTCCGTTACCGTGTCTTCTATCAGACATCGCCGAAATTCAGAATGACATTCATTCGATACCGCTGTCTGTTTGGGGCAGCCAAAGTGGATTTATATACAGAAGGATTTGTTTCGTAGCTCATCTTACGTTTGATGCCATTCAACTCCCTGTTAATGTTCGTGCGATAAGGGTGCACTATAATCATTCCTAAATGGCACATATTACAAAGGCTATTGTATTTGGTTACATCTAAATTTACCACAAGAGAAGCCGTTTAATACCATTAAAACACATGTCAGTGTGACGTTTGGTTCACTGCATTACTATGTTTATTGATGTGACCTTTATACTATGTTTGTATTATAATTTAGTAAGAAAGCCACATGTGAATTGTACATGTATTTCCCACTGATATATGGTGCGTTCTAGACGGGGTATATTATATCCCAAGACCACACACAAAACTAATGCGTCCAATGTGTTTCCCTACGAATTCCACTAGGGCAAGGGGCATAGTGTTAAGCGTGTCAATATATCAAGTCGTGGACCTTTGAAGCTCTCGCGTACTCATTAGAGAAGTTAGGGATAAATCTTTTGACCCAGGGGTACACGCCGCAATTACACACCAACGAGTGGTGATATTCAAAAGGGCTTAAACGGAAAGCGTTGTCCTTTGCCAGTAAAAATGACGTTGGGAACGCATTTGAATGTTTATAAATGATCTGGTTTAATCGACAGTTTCGATTTCTTATCCATTAAAATCATGTCGGGCTTTTTTCTCCTAAACATATCGTTTATATTTGGAAAGTATGTTACCCATTTTTACATATGAACCTTTCTTACCAACCGGTTTATGCTGATAAAACCTGTTTGAGATGTTAATAAGACGAATTATTCTTTAAAATTTAGTTTCGTCCGTGTACGGAAGTATTGACCAATATTCGAAAATAAGTACCCTTTGTGCTCATAATAATGCATCAGATAGTATTATATAAAGTTATGCATTTCTCTCGATTGTTCTTAGTATCTGTTAATAGACCTGTGTCTAGATTTTCGATACATACTTTTAATAGAATTACTTCAAGCATTGTTGAAACTAAACAAATACCTTTTAGCAAGTATTGTGCAACTGACCAATGTACAAAGCTGTCGACATATATGCCAATCAAAAGACTTCCTAACATTGGTTGTGTAAAATAGGGAGGTAAGTTGAACAACCGGTCATTTCAAAAGCCTTATTATATGAATACCTCTGTCTTGATACTTACATATTTGTTGTTCTTTACTCTTCAGGCAAACTTATTGAAAACAAATAATCTTAAATCAACTAGAACGTACAATGTGTCATAAACATACACGGATTATGTCCGTCCGGACACATAATATGTTTCAATGAAAATGTCATGTCAAAAACTTAACGCCTAAAGTAATAGACTATTATTTCCTTAATAAACGTGACATTTATTAGTCTATAGGCAAAATATCACGGTTATATATTACATTACTACGCATGGTTATATTTCATACGTTTATAAGGTCAAGGAAGTACTTGCGATATGAGAAAGGATAAACATATTTTTTATCTTTCAATCTCAAACAGAAATGTTTAAAAATATATGAACGTTCTTCAGACTCAAGAACGACGCCAACAAAAAAAAGGATGAACACAGTATCCCTTTCATCAGTTTTATATATCCTTACCATTCCACTAAGAACCATTGTTCAGATCAATATAAGTGCATGCATTTTTTCCACTGGTATGTGTTATTTACAGAACGAATAAAACGAACACGGCAGTTTATTAGACAGTTAACACCACTTTATTAAGAAAAACAATTTTGTTTAAAAATATAAATATATTAAAAATAGTTCATGTGTACTTAATGGCATTTATATATTGCAGAGGCAAACTTTATGATTTATTGGCGTCGTGAATGTCTAGCCCAATAATCTACCAAATTCAATCAACAATTTTAGGCGCTATGGACGTAAGCAGTGTTTATTTGGTGCATTGCTTTCACTTGTTGGACTTATGCTATCAACTATGCATTTGTTGGCAATAACCGCGAATATTGAACATAACAACAGAACGTTTTAAACGAAATAAAATATTAGTGTCGTGTAAACGTATGTACCTTTCATTTAATTCTAATTTCCAGTTGATAGTCATTCTACCGCGTGCTTATTAAGAACAGATTGATGTTTTCTTTTTCGGCATAATCCAGACGCTTTAGTATGGCGTCATCAATTAATTTATATTACTCCAATACATCTTATTTGGGCAAGACACTTGCGACTTAAGAAGTTTACTTCTGAAGAATTTCAGAAAGAAGATTACCGTCTTACCGAAACACGAACTCCTAATTACACTGTATGTAACGTACTACATGTACATTGTATGACCGCCACGATAAAACATATGTGCCATATAAGGTAGAATTTATTTTTATCGATAACACCATGTTGTGATAACAGTCTGGTTGAAAACATTCCTGCATCTTTCACCGTGGTCTCTGCAGACGTTATCGTTGATTTAGTTTTGTTGTTTTTGTTCCATAAATATAATTTAAGATCACATGGGAAAATAATTTACACTCCCGTAAAAATCAATTATGTGCAAAAAGCGAGCATTTTATCATAAGTGTACATATTGTTTTACTGAAGTTATGCAAGATGGGGGTTAGAGATTGTAGATACAGTCAAACAGTTGGAAATGTACACTACTTCTAGTATGATGTTTAATTAGGGAGTATGTCTGCATACATGAATATATTCATTATGTCATTTTCGTTTTAATTAGGTTATTTATGATTATTATATTTCGTCAGATGAGTCTTGTACAAATGACCATATGTTCTTTTGCGCTGCGTGATATACATGCCTTCCTGTATGCAAACATACAACTAGGTGTTCATAAAAACAATCTTTAAACATTGATTAATTCGTTGCTTAACGTTCCAACATCACCAAATTGCTCTATTAAACGTAAGACCCGTCTTAATAAACACAAATTCGAACCATTCCTTAACCTAACACTAAGAAAACAAAATTAACAAATTAACGCATTTGGGACTACGTGTACATCTGGTAATATATCATGTTTGAAGCCGTTCCTTAAAACACTGATCAGAATAATTCATGTTGGGACGTTTGACTCGGGGGTAAATCAATAGCAATTACCCAAGAAGTAATGTGATGGTGTTACAGAAAGCGACCCAAGGCTTAGTAAGAGACCCTTGGTAATATCTCATTCACAGCAGATAACATCAGGTGATAGATCGTTGAATTTAATTTGATTACTGACTGCCAACTGAAGGTGTAATGCGTTACGAATTCTTGTTGCTGACCCTTGTTGCGAACTGTAAAGCAGTCACATATTTATGACAAGTTATACAGGCATCATTGTTATACATTGCGATTTAATTACCCTTTACCATAATTAAACCAATGAAATGGTATAGCAATGATAAATGGCCCGTAGACAGTGATGCACACAAAAGTTTATTTACATCAACACACACTCGAAAATACGGAATATGAGCATTTAGAAATATGAGCGCGTTCCCGGTTGCAACTTTGACTTGATTACCCTCGCTTTGTTCTAAACCCTACACATGTATGTTGATATTCTGCTTAAACATTATTTTCAATGACTCATACACAATCGTAATATCCGATTTAACACCAGCCTAAGGTTTCTATAGAGGACGCCTGTCACAAAATAGAACGAATATAGTTTTCTTTAGGTTTCTTTAAGATGCACTTTGGCTGGAGAGGTTGCTGTTCTTGTAATCACGTTCTTCTTTGGGATGTCTTTGCAACAAGTTGTATGAGTTCCAAATCTATCAAAATGTAAAAATATGTCTACATAAGACAGGTTCGATGGGCAATATATTGAGAATCGAGTACATAAAGCCGTAGATTTGAATTGTTTACCAGCACAATATTGGGACCTTAATAATATAACCTCTAAAAAGGAACTTAATTTAAGTAACACAGTAAGATTATTTTATATATTACACATATGTTAGAACGTATAAATTATAAACTGTATATTAAAGATGATGTGTGCTAGATTTGTACTCTTCCAAATTTGGAGTTGCTTTATTATTTAAGTAAAAATACAAAAAGAAAAATATTCCAGATCTGGGACTGATCCCGGTGGTAGTAGAAAGTGTCTAGGTCCACGGTTCTATGCATACATAGTTGTGACATACTTGGATTGTTTGTAGACACATGTTTATATACTTAACTTAATATTTAGAATGTAAACGTGTGTCTCTTTCGAATTTATCTATAATATTACTTTAAAAACAAGTGATATACTGCTTTAATTGTAGCATTATATACACTTAAGACAAACTGTTAATGATCTGTTTTCACTTAGTACATTTACCGGTAATGCATTGTATCATCAATGTAATAACAAAAGCAACTTAAATATTTTTCATAATCAGAGCTGTTTGTTTCTCGAAAGGAAAACTGTATCAATGTATAATTATGTTCGCTTTATTTATATTTAAACAAACAATAACAGATAGCTAGATTAGTTTTGATTTATTTTAGTTCAAGTGTGTATATACTATTTTTTGTATTATTTTAACTTCCCATATATTCGTCTTGTCTAGTAAGGTATTTCTATTACCATGCATTCTGAAGTATATTTAATTTTATTGTGCCTAAGATCATTAAACCATTTCCCATGACTGACTGCTAATTGTGAGATTATGACGACATACACATGTTGTCAAGGCAATGATCTATAGATTGTAACTACTGCAGCATGAAATAATCACTGTACAATGTCACGCAAAACCAGGTGTACGTCCTTGTTGGTGCATGTAATTAAAGTATCGAGCATGAGTAATGTCATGTTTAATGCCAGCACACAATAAAACAATAATTAGCGTTTGGATTAGATTCTTTTATTTCGTCAGTTCACGGTGCAAACATATTTATATATATTTAGAGTAAAATATGTACCATTAAAGTCAACACAACACTATTACAATAAAACCGTTAATCTTATAATTTTATTTATAAGTATTACATTTTTTCTGCGGTGCTTGTAATCATAACAGAAAGTTTATATATTAAGGTCATTATACAAGAGCCTTTTCTGGGTAACTCACGGGGCACTCGTGATATACGTAATAAATCGTTGAACCATTCGTTGCAAGCTTTAATTAACAAAACCTTATAGATCATTACCAATATGTGTTCTGATGTTTGTTGATAGTCCATAAGCTGTAAAATACAGTTGGGATTAAATGATATCTAAACGTTAATAAGAACAGCTTTATGTGTAACCTTGTCATACATTTGATTACAGAGTTGTTTGTTTATTAACTTAATAACTACATTTTGTGTAAATAGGTCTGCCTTTTGAATCAGTATTTTAAAATGATATGATCGTCGAACGATTTGTGAGGTGTAACTCATTTGAAATAAGCACATAAGTTGCATTGTACAAATAGAATTAGGACGTATTAAGACTGATTTTAACTATATATGTGTGCAATTGTGTAATACATATCGTTGATGTATTTTATAATAAATGATTCTTACAATGCTGGTGACGAGCTGTATGTAAGGGGTGATGTAATTTATGGACATTACGTTGGCTTTTGGTGAACTATATACTTTTTATGCCATCATCTTGAAATATAGGACACTAAAAAACGATATAATTATGGATATAACGTCAACTCAAGCATACATGTAAATACATTTGACCCGACATAAATACCTCTGGGCATTTTCGAAAAAAAAACAACCGTTTAGCTGTTTTCGTTGCTTTGCCTATATTTTAGTCTGAGAAATGACGCCTGAAATCACACACACAATTCATTTAAATATACGTCTAATATTCAAGATTTTTAATGCTAACTAATATTTATGTATAATAAAAGAAGATTTACAAGCGAAATGTTAAGCAGCAATACAGACAAACAAAATAATTTAATGTCTTACGTTAACTCCGAGTAGCGGTTAAAATAACGTGTGTCAATGATAGTATAATGTACATTACTTATTACAAATAAAATAAGACTAGACATGGCGGCGGTGTTGTAGAACTGTTCACATGGATACAGATAGTACTAAATTAAAATCAAAGTCAGTGCCGTACTAAAACTGATAACATTTTGACAAACGCCTATCCAGTATTAAATGCAGATGCCAAAGACAAGACGCATAAATAGTAATCTAAATAGTGCAAAAGAGGCAAAATGTAGACAAACTGACAGTTTCATTTGATGTATGTCAATGGTTAAATCCCTGATTTCCCATGAGTTGTTTTCTTGTGATACAAACTGTTGCTGTCACGCATATTGTTTTACTCTAAAGGTTGTACTTTAGTGTAATTTAAATAGTTTAATAAACCAAACTATAAATGACCATGATTGACAATTACTGAAGACAAATAGTGTTTTATTCAACTGATGAAAGGGAAACTATGTTAAAATTACGTTATAAATATTTATTACAATTTAACAGCTCAACAACACAAACTTTGTTATTTACTGTATGGCCTTTACATTATAGAACAGTTAAAAGGCAATAAACCAAACACAGGAATTGAAAGTTGCTAGCTTATTAGAAACCTTTTTGAACCACATTATAATTAAATTTGCAGACGTTAATGAAAATTTAATTTTTAACAATGTGGGTAGGAGTACAATTACACTTACATACACTTTTTGTACGGTTATAATGATGTTAAAACCTAGACGGACAAGTGCTGATTTCGCGTGGGCCTGATGTCGAGAGACAATAAGTTGCATTTATATTTGGTTAGTACCGTATTTGGACTCCTTGCCTTGAAGGTATACATGCAATAACTTAAACATGTATGTTAGTTTTTCGATTGTAAGTCACATACAGATCTCTCGGAGTCTTTTGTTCTTCGAGGTGAGCGTGGTTCGTAGATAAAATAATACACATTACTGGTTTCAAATGCAAAACATGTTGACATGCAAAAACATGATATTATGTATATGACCAAATTGTCATTGTTATTATCAATATTCAATTAAGTATGTACATATAGTGAGATAAGACATTGTTTACTCACATGATGCACAATGGGTGTGATAACAATATATATAATTTTTCAATTTATAACCGGTGACAGATACTTCGGAAAAACCCTTACGACTGAACACCAAGCAAGCGTAATCAACAAAGTGTCCCGTTTGGGAAACTGGTAAATGTGGTACTATATCAAGTTTAGAGGCCTTTCCTTGAAGTACATACCATATTAAATATGTGTAAAAGGTTCTGCTCTAGGGTAATTCCATGGCAATTACTCATGAAGAGAGGGGTGGTGTTGTAGAGAGCGATTACAGTCTCAACCATTGAGACAAGAAGCAGAAGGCAAAGAAGTTAATTGATTGCTGACTATTTGAAGACTGTCCAAACGACTTTTAATGACATATGAAT
>Ga0224511_10002002_pt1 | contig 13206 bp, 5 predicted proteins | sample SF_May12_sed_USG_2_FD_169988 | JGI IMG/M metagenome (GOLD analysis project Ga0224511, IMG submission 169988) | Sediment microbial communities from San Francisco Bay, California, United States - SF_May12_sed_USGS_8_1 | ecosystem: Environmental > Aquatic > Marine > Sediment | place: USA...
AAATTCTATATATATAAGATGTTTTTAACATTTTTAGACTATTTCAACTCATCTCTTTCGTGACAGAAATTTTAATAAAAAACTAACTTTAACAACAATTATGATAGCACTGTTTATCTTTGCTGCGAAATAATGATACGCCGCAAAAGATTTATTTTATCATTAGTGTTATCATTATTGTTGTGAAATGTGAAATGTGAATCTTCTTAAACGCGTTCCGAATAACAAGAACATAAATAAAACCAGAATAATTTATTTGTACGAAAAGTACAAATGAATATCAACAGTAGCAGTTGTTTTGCGCTTTTAAAATCCGAACAATGTTGTTGCAGCATATGCAAGCATAATTCTACACGCGTCTAGTGTTTCTATTTTTGGAAATCAATTTGCAATTACATTTGCAATGCTTCCATGACGAAAACATGGTGCTATAATGAACACAATTTGGGCGGCAAACCAACTGTGATTATTATTGAGACATACGCCACGGAAAAATATTTACAAAACAAAACAGTTAAACTTTGAAATTATATAAATGATAACACAATATTTATCAGTCGCGATCTTAATTTGTGTTTCCATTTTAAGTCCCATAAGCTTTTTTAATAACTGCATAACACACCCTTTAACAATATCCTAGTTTAATGACTTTCAAGCCTAAATCCTTTTTCGATCACGTTTCCATGAAAACTGTAATTGGTAATTCGTCATGGATTTAGGAAGAGTAGAAGTAAGCATAAATATTGAATGAGGGTTGTTACTGTTAATCATGGACAATTTCTCTCTTTTTAGCAAAGAAACTTAATAGGTTCAATGTATCGCCCGTACACTCCAATAGTACAATCATCATGTAGTTGGTTGAACAATTTGAAACTTGGACCAACGATCTTGATTTTAAAGCGTTTGAATGTATTAAGTTCTAATTAATTTGATATGGAATTGGAATGGACTTGTTACTAAAACAATTATCTTATATTTGTGAAAGGTACGAACCATGCGATTAAAAAATGTCATTGACAAACACATGTAAAATTAATAATAATATTTTTTTATCAATCTTCTTCATTTGTCATGTGATGAAACATTTGTATCTAATCAAACAGTATTATTGAATACATTTTACTGTTTTGCAACTGATTTTTCAATGATACATATACTATTTTATAGCTATAAGATTTTAAGTGAGTGAAATGTATAATTCGGTATTTTGAAGGGAAAAAATGAGCATATTAGTATGATAGAACTATTACTAACTTATTATTTACAACTTATAGGTTTAATGCAATAAGGTGTCGTCTATATGTGTTGAAGGTATATCAACCATTGAAACACACTGGCTAACATATGCATACATGCAACTATCAAGGCTACCAGACAAGGTGACTATAATAAAAAACATGTCTGGAGCTAATTTATTATTTACGTGAAATTGACGCCCACGGGAAATCAGTACATGCCGGTCTGGGTTTTCAAAACGGTACACCCGTAAAATGGAAATGTCAGTTAGCGCAAAGAATTCCCCGACCAAGTAATTTTAAATTTGATTACTATTAACGTCAGCCTACATTTCATGATTGTTGGATTGAAACAAGTTTTAATATTCGTACGTTTTGTTACACCAACAATGAATATTCTCGACAATCCCCATCTTGTTATTCTCTTGACTTTTCAAACTGTTAGATAAATAATTTGAAAGTCTCTGTCTTAAACCGCCATGATCATCATAGACCGTACCAACGTGGTAACTCAACATTTGCGAAAATGTATAATGAATCACATATATTTTTGTTTAATATTAGTTTTAACGTCGCCTCGTACTTTATCATTGCGTAGTAATATTTTTCAGGTCCTCAGGGATCATGGATTGTACATGTATGCTGTAATATTGTTTTATTAAAAGGCCAGAAAAGTGCAGTGTTGTCATTTAAACATTTTGCAAGTGTAATTAGGTAAATACATGCCACTAGTTTTAGACAAAACTGTACTCGAATATCTGCGATTTTTAACCTGCAACACTGTTCCTGGCAGATTATGCACGCGAACAACTTTTCTCAAAGGAATTCTATTTAAACATGCATTTTCATGATGAATATTTATAATTGCATTCCCATATACCCTTCACAACATGGAGTAATCGAATTATAATTGTGCGTGCTAGCATTCTACATCACATCTTTAACCAAATTATACATAAAAAGGCCGTCTTTAAAGAACGGTATGACATAAATGCTGACATTTAACATGAAACAATTACATACATGTGTACATGTATAAATTTAATTACATTTTGTGACAATATATACATACACTGTGCCCGATGTTTAAGCCTAAACAACACACTAAATTTATTTTCTTCTATGCATAATCATATAGTGCTTTAAAATGACAATAATTATTAAGAATGAAACAATTTTTATAACACGTTTAAATGTTAAATAAAGAAATATTTACGATGTTTTGGTAAAGGACTCATCTTATAACATAGTCGTAAAGCAATATAAACGACATGCATTATGTACGATTATTATCATCAGTGGCGGATTCAGAATGTGACCTTAGGGGGGGCGTGGGATGTTGATGGTTTAACTAGAAGTCATTCTTTGTGCGTGTTTTTGGTCATATTTCTATTAAAATCATGCTTTAAATTAATGGCCATCGAAGAAAAAAATGAGCGTTTTTGGCATAAAAGCATAGCTCCGAGGCCGTGAGAGGGGGGGACGCCGGGTGCGCCCCCCCCCCCGGATCCGCAAGTGTGTCATTATTCTAAGCATTCACTGTTTTTGCGAAAGCCTTAGAAAAAAACATGGGTGATTCATTCAATCTCTTAGATCCTTGGGTAAATTTATTTAAAAATATAGAGTCACAGAGAAAGAAATGCATTACCGTCTTCTCTAGAAAGATTTTAATAATCAAATTGGAGGCTGAGTACGCCTTTGAACGCGGTTTTTAACAACATTATTATTTCTTTGGTGATATTAATGATATTTGTAAAAAATGTATTCTTTTTGGTTTGTGTCGCAATAATCATAAACAACACTTGGGCTCACGGTCATATCTTAAAGATGTTATGCCTGTTTCTTTTGATATAAATTGTTCATGTAGCCAGCGATACACAATATATTTAGTCTTCTGATTGGCCTAAATGACGTTGTGCGCTATGACGTTACTTACGTTATTTCCCGCATTTGTTTCACCAAACTTCATTTCAGGTTATCTGACAACTGGCTGTCGATATGGCTATTGACTGTCTAGCAAGTTGAAAAATATCATGAATTATTTTAATGAAGTGCACATTCTGTAGTTTACTATATTTGAGATTGTAAACACTTACAGACAATAATAACCCATCCGTTTGTGGAATATACTTTACAAGAAAGAGCAATGAAAATCCCCAAAATAGCAGTGCTGTCTCTATCGCTGAACAAATATCCCACTTCAGTATATTTATTATGTCATCTGTGATAGGTGTATTGTGAATGCGTCTTCAATAAAACGATCATAAAACGTGTCTATTCTCAAATAAATAATTGATGTTACGTAGTACATAATATTTGTAGAGCAAATAGACGGAGTCATGTTTTAAAGCACAATTTATAGCATTTAACAGATTATAACACAACGGCTTAAGGTGGGCTACATGTCAGTATCTTAGTACATGTATGCTTTATGAACTTCAAATCGAGATAAAACAGATGAACAGTGATTAAAAAAGTTGCATTATGTTATTTACAGTATACTAAATGTTAACATATAACTTATACTAAGTTAAAACACATAGCTTTGACTATTTTCTTTGACAAATCCTAAATTATTATTTACCCTTTATATAATGTAATGCATAGACAGATTCGATAAAAAATCAACATTAATAAACAATTGTAATAATGCATTCAAGGTTACATGTACTTGACAAGGTAAACAGAAGGTAATAATTGTTTGCAAAGAACTGCCTCTACTAGACATTTAGGCCCACAAGAAATCAGTATATTGTTTTGTCGGTCTCGGTTTGAAAAAAAAATACAGACGTAAATGGAGAGTGTCAGTCGGTTTAATCGTATTTATCCCACATACAAATGGACTTCAGCAGTTTTTTCCAATTAAAGTCAACTTACATTTTGTAATTGTCGGTTTATTCAACTGGGTTATACTAATCGCGATACTTTCCTGTTATGTTCTGTTGTTACTAGTACTCTGTATATAACACAGCTGGTTTTGCTGTGACGTTAAACAGGAGTAGTAACACACATGTTGTTTGCTTACTTTTGTTTTCTAATTAAGTGCTGTTATACTCAGTCTGTGAAACGCATTTAAATAAACATATATGGTATTTTAACATGACTGTGGCCAGGCTGACTTTATGAAAATATTCCTCTACACAATTTTGATTATCCGATCTGTAGAATCGTAGACATTGCTAGAAATAAAGAAGCACAATGCGTCTTTTATACCTTTGAAGATACAAGCAAGAAAGAATAAGAACTATCTGTTGGTGGTCTTTCATTGTTTCATGTGATCTCCAAATTTGTAAAGATTGTCTTTTGATAACAACAATTAAACGCAATTTCAGTATTAAAGTGTCACAGAATTTGGCGTGTACGCAGTGTGTCTCAATTGATGTACACTACTAGTTATTTTTAGTGATGGTTTAAGCGTGGCAAAACATAACTTATTTGAAGGGTTATGCATGTCAATTACTATATATGTATCTAAATCAAAAGAAAATTTTTGGTGGGATATGCGGGGAAGCACGCAGACTTTATCGGAACATAGTCGTAAAAGTTCGCTAGTGAATCATTTGCATAATTCAGACGTTGTAAGCCACCGATCCTAAATACCCAATTTTAATGACGTCAACAACCAATGTTTCAGTATTAGAAGGGATTTTAGCGACGAGATTAACACGACTCAAAGCGAGGTCATACGGTGGATTTCGCAGTTATTCCAGATTGAATTTATGGGTGCAACAAAAGTTATAAAGTGGCGTTTTGTTTCGAGCTGGATCGTCGTACACATATCAAGCATCCTTGCAATATCTTTTTTCCTTTCATCAGTTTAACTTTTAAACACCATAGAAACACCACTATACCTTTTCATATTGACGGTTGGAAAATTGACGTAAAAATGTCTGTATTGCTACTAATTAGTCCTCTCATTAATCGTCGTTCAATATACATAAATATTAGTTAATATTCAGCTTGGGAATAATAGACGTAGATTTAAATGAAATCATTGATCAGACTAATATATAGGCAAACCAACCGAGGTTTTATGTTGTTAAAACATGTAGACGGGTCGTCTATGTCTATGCTTGAAACGACTGTATCTAAAATCATAGTTTTACACGGTTTAATGTCAGTCTCCAACATTTCGATATAACTACCTATCAATAAAAATCTGACCAACATACATATAAGTGTAAAACTACTTTCAATTGATGAAAAGAGTGGCCCGCCAACTTCGACTTATTTGACTGTATTATTAAAAGCATAGCAATTAATTTGTTAAATAGATTGACTCCGACACATGCAATCAGCTGCCTTAAGGTTAACTCTTAATTCCACGCACTTTTTATATAAAAATATATAAAAAGTATGTATTATAACAGTGATAATACATTTTCTCGTCTTTTCATTGTATTACATGTATTGCTTGCACGATCAATACTAATGGGGTTTAGTGGAAGACAAGAAGACTTTCGGTATCTATGTCAAAGATATACAGTTGCTAGGACCTCTTGACTATACTGACTGTATTATTTAACCTTCAGTCTGTGGTGCCACCTGTGTCTACCGTCAGATACAGGAAGTACATGTAGGTCAGCAGAGACAGGCGATTCCCCATACACAAACAGTTTGTTCCCGTTTCCATACTGCTACTAAACAAGGCTTTGAACAAGTAAATGTAGGTACGCTAAATTTTCTATTGTATTGTATAGAGTAAATAGGATTGTGCAGAAATTACAAACTCCAAATCATTGCAGCGAGAACACGTGCATGACAACAGTATCTAACAATTAGCTGTCATTTAGGAGAAAGTGTGTTTTGTTCTTAGGCATAAAAGTATTTAATGTTCGTAGGCATACATCATTATAGAATAATTCACTAGTCATTGTGTTTCTTAAGACATCAATTCGACACGGTGGTATTTAAATTATTTTTACAGGACAAATAGAAACGTGCGTCGCCTAATGAATATAATATTCCTTAAAAAGAGGATATCTAAATGCGCTAGAAATAGGTGTATATAGACCTTACTTCCACATACCTCCGTTAACGATTACAACATATACGAGTAATTAAATGTATACATCAACCTATGACATAAACAACATTATATTTTAATTGTTTTCATTATTTTTGTAATATACTTTGACGGTTAATTCCATTTCGGCGAGGTCAGAGTTACGGTTAGTTGGGTTTTTTCAGTTCACTCCGCGTAGAGCATATGACTTTCACCAAAAGACACAATTTAGTGTGGTTTAAAGAAAACAAGCACAACACAACAGTAGTTAAAGTTTAAGTTGTCGAATAGATGTGTGTTAAAACTGCATTTTGTCTATTTGTCATACAATTTGGCACAAATCGATGTCGAAAACAAATGTTCCGCATTTAGCATCTAATCTTTTTGAGACTTTAAGAAGCCATAAAACGGTATTGTCTGGCCTACTACGTGACAGGCGTCCTTAAGAGAAACCTTGGGCTGGTATAATACCGGATATTATATTCCTGAATGAATCATTGAAAAAAATGAATATTTGACTCAGAAGTATATCACAATAGCTGTGGTATTTGTTTGGTGCGAGTAGACACATTAAATGCGGACCCTTAACATGCATAAAACGCAATTAAAGATTCAATTTCTTTTATGGCATACTTAATGATTTGAATTTTGGTTTGCTACATAAAGAACCATCACCTTTGTTCTAAAAAAATTGCCATTGACATACTCAGAAGTTAAACGTGTTAATTCAAACATTGCGGTCTGTACTTCAAGGAAAGACGTCTTTAACTTGTATATAAACACAAGTTGTCCAAACAAGATAATCGTTGGCTTGTTGTCAAGTCGCGTTGAAAAGTCCGAAATGTCTCGTTTATGACAACAATTCAAATTTTGTATAACTGTTCCTACAAAATATGCAAAAGATTCATCAACATACAGCTATCGTTATGTCGAACACAATGTTGGTGTGATAATCAGAGAACTGTATACATGTATCAAACATAGTATCTCTTTTTTACTAAACGTGCACATTGATTTGACAATTAAATAGGGCATTTGGGCATGTGGCTTTATCTCCAATGTTATAAAGTTACTAGGCTTAGTAACGTACTCAACTGTTTTCAAAACGTTTAATTGTTATAGGTATTTGAGTCATATTAAGGTTCCGTCTTTGTTTACAGGCTCTGTTCGAACATGGAATTAAACTGATTAAACTAAATGAATACATCAGATACACTTAAATGACAAATATATTTTATAAATATATTGTGTTCACATAGTTTTGCATTTGAACCTAACTTTTTTTTAGTTTTATTCGGAAAGCCTTTGTATGCTAAGGTATTTCATAGTTGAGATTGACAAGAAATACTATTTTGTTATTCATCCAAACCGTTGACGTATTTACTAAATCATTTGAAAATACAGAGTCACAGACAAGAATAACGGGAGGAAAAAAACCTTCAATGTAATGATCGGTGGTGCCATGCGTTATTAACACAGTATGTGTTGTCCTTACATAAGTATAACAATTTGATTAGGAAAGAAGTAGGCTGTTTGTCTAGTGCAAAAAAGACAAGTACTGGTGAACTCATGAACAATTAAACGGCTAGTGCTTGTGAACTTACAGGCGATGAATACGTTTTACTTTATAAAATATAACGGCAAACTTCCTTTGTATTTTATTCGAATGATACAACCTAATTGAATATTAAGTAAAACAAAACCTGTTTTATACAATATCAAACCTGCTGTACAAGTGAATACCGTAATCGTGAATATTGTTTCGAGACATACATGTAAGCGACTAAAATACCATTATGCGAAAACGTTAAATTTGAATGAAAATAAGATTATACGAATGTACAATGTATTATAATATTGTCATTATTTCATATGTCATACATTTATATTTCATGGTTTCTGATTTTATTGGGGTAGACATAACTATATGTTTAAGTCTAGCACGTGTTACTTTTTTAATATATTGAATTAAGGGAAATTGATAGCGGAGTGCTATTACACTAAATACAAAAATTCCGTTTTACCTTTTATTTAACTTAAGTATGCAAATGCAATGAATTGAATAACAAATTAAGTATTTCACATATACATGTTAATCAAACAAAAACAGCAAAGCACTCACTAAACTATACATGCATGTAAACAGAATGTCTGTGACATCTATGTACGCCTGTTCTGGTCTTGATGCTGTTGTACTAAACGAACACAAAATGCCACTTTGAGAGGATTAGGGTAAGGCTTGCTTTCAAACTAGACGGTTTGTTTCTCAGATAATTGCAAATTTCCAGCCAGTTGATTTCTATTAATGTTCGACAAAAAAGAAACAAATACGCCTGTTTTATGACTGAAATTCCATGAAAGAACGCACTCGCCTTATGAAGGCATTTTGTGGTCAATTAACGTAGCTGTCAAACCACCAATGTAACTCATACATTCCGGAGTGCTTCAAGTAAATAAGTATTGGTTTGATGACTTTATTTTGTAAATTACAATTTTCCATTATTCGTAATAAATTCATACTGTTTTCCTCTTTGTCAATTCTTAAACGCGGAAAACAGTAGAACATATTTTAACTATAATTAAAATAAAAATTATCCTTATTCAGAAGACAATGATTTTTAAGATGACAATACATGTACACTTCTAACATAAGTAGTTGCCAAACTATAGAAACAAGCTTTATACATTGAACTCGAACTTGCTTGCTTTCTCTATAGTAAATGCAAAAACACATCCTCTGTAGGTCAATAAAAAGGTAACATAAGAATATAAACACCTTATACTTAACAAAAATCATTTATCGACGTTATTTTTTATTATTTGTTGGCCTTATAAGACAAATTTTGAGGCCTTTGAACTGTAGCGCACACAATAAAATGTTAACTTCTGTCATAAATTTGCAAGAATTAATGTGTTTTCTATCCCATTCCTATGCAGACGTAGGTAAGTAATTTGTCATGGAGAACAGTCGATTAAAAAAGAGAAAGTTGCAGCAAGCATAAATATTGGATGAGGGTGTTAGCTGTTAATCATTGCCGGTCCTCACTAATTAGCACGGAGCCTCATGCGACGCAGTGTCTGCACACGGAATTAGGAAGTTGGTTAAACAGTTTGTCATTGTCGAATTTGTACTTGAAGTGCTTTAAGGCAAACTGAGTTCCTATGCATAGATCCATAACCCGCTATAATCCATATTATCTGTCTCTCTTAACAAAAGATTACAATAAGATGTTCACCATATGGCATGACTGGCAAGTTTAATATATTTGTAAAATTGTTTACAAACATTTGTATTAGAACGGAATGCTATAATAAATATTATGCAAAGTTTAATGGTAAATTATGTTTAACTTATTATGACACACTTTTGTAGACATAATCTTTGAGCAGCCCTTTATGTTTTTATTTACAATATTTAATATTGTTTATTTTGCCTTTGTTTTATAGACGAATGAAACTATAACTACATGTATGTCGCACCGTTCTATATATTTGTGTAGTTATATTTCCCAACTGACAGTATCACACGAATGAGCTTATTATGTATTTACATTGTTCTATTCCTCTGCGACCATAGACTGTATGTTGTTTACATGAGAAAATACAGTCCGATCATGCGCTAAAGATCGTTTGTGGTGTGGCCTCTTTCATTACCATTGATGAACAGCTTCAATACAAGAGATATTTTCCCTATGCAGACTATTCTTCATAAGGACCTTTTATCACAATTATTTATTAAATGTAGATAAGTGAAAGCCAACGATCAAACTACAAGGTTTGTTTCTTTAATTATTTCGAATATCTAACCAGTTTTTTTATACAATATTTCGAAATAAAGACATTCAAATAAGGATCGTTTATCACATTGAACTTCTATGAAAGCGGTGAACTGTATAAATGTATTTTGTTGGTCCTTTTACGTGTGCTGTTATTTCATAATTGTCATATGCATGTAACGTGGTATGTAAATACAAATAAAAGTTATCTATGAAATATAAAGAGGTGTACGTTTATACATGCACATTGTAGTATATGCCTATATGATGTCTCTTATGCATGTAAGTTAAACTATATAGTCATAAGTATTGCTTCTATGTAAATGATGATATTCAATACATTTTTTAAATAAGATGAGGACAAATCGATGCTTAATTATGTTTGAAAGGCCAAATGTAAATTGTTTATCGTCAATAGTCACCTCAAATGTTAGTGTCACAGTAGCTTACAGCGGATTAAGAATGACTATTTTAAATGTTTCATCAATGACAAGATTATGTACAAGTACAACCATCAATGATGACACATACTATAAACATCTAATCAAATGATCGCAACTACAAGCCGTCTTATTTAGAATAGTTTTAACGTTTTTTATTGATAAAAATGATATGTATGCAATAAATAAATAAATAAAACACTCATAATATCCCAGACATGTGGAGTGTAGAAGATTTAAAACATTGTTCCACTTCCCACTAGTTTTTTCTAGGACCTTGAGCTTCAACGCTCAATATAAATGAGTACAGTAATACATCCCCTTGATTATATAAATTTAAGAGAATGTGAAAGATTTGCGTAAATGAATATTAAATGTGTGTTCCCCTCCCACAATAGCAAAGCAACCATCCGTGAAGACACCAGAAAAGGTTGTTTAGATATATATCATTTTTGCTAGTTGATTATACCACAATAGCGGAATATATATTCTTAATCCGTTTACTGTTCACAATGGAAGTTGGTGTTGTTTTAAACACATTACTCTAATTTCAAACTACTTACTTAATATGAAAATACTGTTCAAATTCGTTTATCTCTTTGAAGACAAGGACAACATAATTATTTAAAATGTGTTTACGTAATGCATCTACATGTAGTTAAATACCGTTCTTCAAAACCGCTCGGTTGGAATGATTCATACCTGACCGTGCAATTATTTCACCTTACACATTTTAATGTACTAGTATTTGGACAGTTTGGCGCTTAAATGTATATGCCACAAAATCATCCACAGTATGTACGCTAAGTCACTTAAGCAACAAAACCTTGAGCCTTATTTAGGTAATTTAGGTAATTCCTGAAAATGTCCATTTTCATTATTTGCAATTGAAACAAAACGTCTAGAATAAAGAGGTTGAACTCTTCGAAAAGAGAAGTAGAGGCGAAAGCATTTTTACATTTTAATTTACGCATTTCTCTTTTTTACAAGATAGTATAATGAACATACTGATGCATGAATTTAAAATGGTTTAAATTATGTAACATAGTAGGTCGATTGCGAAATTTTATGTCCTAAGCTTAAACGAAATAATCACTCTCGATAGCTTCTGTCGAACGCGATATAAGCGGACTAGCCTGGATATTTTTACATATTGATCCGTTAGCATGAAAACATAGACTAACATTTTAATACGTTTTAAGGAAATGGCGACAACAAAGTCTTAACTTTTCGTGTCGGTAAATAGGCTAAGTCATAGTATGTTTATTTAAACATTTAATTTAATTATAGCATAATTGCTGCACATGTTGGCATTATATAACTAACACATACTATGTAGCGTACACGAAAGACAAAGTCTGCTAAACAATTCACTTTAATTGCTTAGAAAACAACAATTATGATAGCACTGTTTATTTCTGTTGCGAAATAATGACACGCTGCAAAAGATTTATTTTATCATTAGTGTTATCATCATTGGTCAAATGTGAATCTTCTTAAATGCGTACCGAATAACAAGAACATTAATCAAACCAAATTAATGTATTCATACGAAAAGTTCAATTTAAAATAAACATTTTCAGCTGTTTGGCGCTATTATTATTGTTGTAGCATCATCTGCATAAATAAATCTACACATGTATTGTGTTTAACGAGAACAACATTGTGCTATAATGAACACCTTTTTAGCGGTTATGGTCATTTACAACGTGAGGTATATTAAATATTTGGAATCTTTTTTTCCAAATATATAATAAATCGAAAATGACATCGCTTAATAGCAAGGAAGGACCTACGCTGTGAAGTAATTTAGTTTTGTCGCAGGGATACGTGCTTTTATTTGATGTTCGAAGTGCTAAACTTTACGGTGGAAATGTTTTGTTCAATGCTAGAATATTTCTACTTATTTGTGTATATATTTGCACACCTAATTGTTCCTGTTTACCATCGATCATCGGTATTATTATCGAGACATACGCTTCGGAAACATTATGTACGAAACAAAATACTAAAACTTTGAAAAATATATACATGATAACACAATGTTTATCAGTCGCAATCTTAATTTATTTTCATTGTCATTTCGTGTTTCATTAGCTTTTCAAATAACTGCAGAACACACCCTATAACAATGTCCAAGTTTAATGTCTTTCAAGCCTAATTGCTTTTTCGATCAGGATTCCATTCAAATCCTAATTGGTATTTTGTCATGGATTCAGGAAGTGTAGCAGTAAGCATAAATATTGAATGAGGATAGTAACTGTTAATCATGGGCAATTTCTCTCTTTTAGCAAATAAACTTAAAAGGTTCAATGTCTTGTATGTACACTTGAATAGTACACTCATGTAGTTGGTGAAACAATTTAAGTATTGTTCCAACGAACGTGATGTTTAAGCGTTCGAATGCATTAAGTTCTAGTAGATTTGGTATGGAATTGGAATGGAATGGTTACTAAAACAATTATCTTATATTTGTAAAGGGAACGAATTATATTAACTACTTACAATGATGAAAAATGTCATGACAAACACGTGTAAAATTAATTATATATTTCTATCTTTTTCATCTGTTATGGGATGATACATTTACATCTAGATCTAATTGTAAATACCATTGAATACATTTTACTGTTTCGCAACTGATTTTTCAATTATACATATCCTTTTTACAGCTTTAAGATTTATGTATGTTGTTTACATTTGAAAATGGAGTTCTGCTCATGCGCTGGGGGGGGGGGGGTGTCGTGGGT
>Ga0224511_10002003_pt1 | contig 13203 bp, 5 predicted proteins | sample SF_May12_sed_USG_2_FD_169988 | JGI IMG/M metagenome (GOLD analysis project Ga0224511, IMG submission 169988) | Sediment microbial communities from San Francisco Bay, California, United States - SF_May12_sed_USGS_8_1 | ecosystem: Environmental > Aquatic > Marine > Sediment | place: USA...
AGACGTGTTTGTTATATATGATTATGATAATATGCTCAATATTGTTGATATTCGATAGGTAGTCATATCGACCTATCACCGATTGCCATTTTGTCTTGGATAACTTTATTTATTTTTGTATTTGCATAACATTAAAACCGTAATCTACATTTACAACAATAACGTAAAAAACAACAGCATTTTTTTAAATATTACAAGCACCAAACCATCAACATCAACAGCAGAATCAGCATTCGGTTGAATTCTAAATGTGTTGTTGTTGTTATTGCTCTTGAAATACAAATAATATAACATACATTTAGAAACCATGATTTCAAAGTATCAACTTTTTTCTGTTTTATAAAATCAAGTTCCCTTAATCTATAACGATTGTTTTTGTTATTCAGATAAGTTGTTTATAACTTTCATAACGTTATTAATTTGTTTGTGCACTTATGAATTAAATATACTGTATTTATAATGTATATACAAATACAACCCTGTTACAAGTATGCTGTTGTTGACACGTGTTTACCTGTCCTTTCCATTCCGCTGTTTTATTCCAAGGTAGCCAGTTGTTTGAACACTTGTATTATTTGTAATAAACATAACCAATATGGGTTGTTTATGATGCGTGTGGCATTTTTTCGACGATGACGTATATGTTATTAGAAAAAGTGGGCTAAATTCACAAAGACATTTAAATATAGTGTTATTAGAATTGATTTATAATGAAACTTCAAAAAGTAAATCAAGTAATTTATTATTGACACTTTTATAAAGGAGACAATTTGACACACAAAAATGAATTGATAGCAATAAAAATACATAGAATGTAAAGGAAAGCCTGAAGTTTCCACATAAGATGTGATGTAAATACTGTATCTGTAAATTAAGACTCGGTAGACCCTTACGGACAAAATCCCAATCATGTATTAGGTAAAAACGCTTTTTAAAAAAAGGGGTATTGGAGAATCAGTCAATTATCACAATCTTTTTTGGTGAATTTGTAATATAAACCAGTTAATAAAAAAATTTGATACATATAATACTCCAAATAAGTGTTATCCTGTTACATAGAAATATTTAAGGTAACAAAAAATACAAGTAAACTTGGACAGTATAAATGTAAGGTGCCGTGACGTGCACTTGACTAAACACCCGGTTGTGTGCGTCAAAAAGTCGAGTATGATTTTAGTCGCGTACAGGACATGTCTCTTGGTCAGTATACCAATGTTTTGTAAGTATGTATTTTTTATTTAAAAACGATTGTCGCATAAAAGTGTCCACTGATTAATGCTGTTAACTGTGTATGTGAGAATGTAGCAAAACGAATTTATTACTGAACAATGCTTGTTATATTATAAAGAAGTAAGTACTTTGTAAAAACACCATACTTGTAAAACAAATAATTCTAAACTGTGTGTAGGTACACGAGCGTTTGTTAAAATGGTTTTATACAAACACAATTTATACAATTAGATATTATTGAATGCTTTAAGGATTGAGGTATAAGTACACGTTGATTACAAAAGTTCTTTGATGTGTGTTTGATTTTTACCGAAAAACTGTAAATATATATGAAATAGAAAATAAATGCATTAAAACTGTTATCGTGTTGTGTTGTTTTTTCAAACTGAAATTAAAAGACAATGTTAAAAATAAACCGCTTGGTGTATATTTCTTCCTTTAAACATTGTAACATTTAAAAAGGAAAGGGAAAGAGATTGTCAAAATAAATATAGAAATTACGACAGGACATAATTAGCATATAATTAGTAGTGCTAAAATAATACATGGATTTTGGGGAAATCAGTTATAAAATGTGTATTTTTCAGCATCAGTTACCTTCAACTGCAAATCAAATGTTATTGTGTTTTAAATTGCATCAATAAAGGTAATTTACTAACTCATGCTATCGGTATTCTGTGTCGCATTTGCTAACGCCAGTTTCGAGAGAAGCCTTGTCCAGGCTCTTAGTGTTCCCGTGATGCTCAACGGAACAAAATATTCACAGTTGATGTGTTTCTCATGTTGCGTTTGTTATTAATCTCGGAAGAAGGATAAGCCCTAAGGAAGCATGGAAAAAGCAGCAACCTCGGTTTTAATAAAGCTGTTCATCAGTGGTAATGAAAGATGCCACGTCACTGACGTCCCCTAGCGCATGAGCGGAACTCTTGAGTTCAAATATAAACAACATACAATCCATGTTCCCACAGGAATTGAAATATATAACTGCACTATGTAATTCGGTTTATAATATAGGTAATTAGTGTTTCATTAGGATATAATTTCTGTTGACAAATTGATGACAAATTTTATGCCCACTCCTTTTCCTAACTACAGTGCAGATGGCAGCGGACTTCTTTTTTTATATTAGGAACATTTGAATGCTATCCGTATGAAATAAATCAAACGCGTACAATATGTTCCGTTGTCGTTCGATATTTAAGTAAACATTTTTAAAGTTGTTGTAATCCGTTTGATGATGTTAAACCTCCTAACGTTTTTCGTTTTCCATCAACAAGTTAAACCATGCTGCAATTATTGTATCGACAGACCGCTTTCAATGCCGCCCGATGTCCGAACAAAACCGGGAATTACGTTACGCAATCACGTACAACGTCATTTGGGCCAATCAGAAGACTAAACCATTTCAGTATTACTGATTACGCGCATAAGTGTAAGGCAGTATAAACGCAGCAGTACATAACACACTGTCATATTATAGTGATGCCTGCTCATTTGAATGATTGAGTTATGTATATGACGCCCAATGCGAGTTCCCTGTTTTGTAGATTTATTGCTTGACATTTTATTAATGCTTCACACCTTTCATACTCGGTTATATAAGTCGCATTAATAATGTCACCGCCTACACAAACTGATCGCTTTACTAAAATGTTATGAAGGTAATATCATGTAAAGCAACCACCTACTCAATGCCCTCCCTGCCTTGTTTACAAAATGAATATTTGTATGCAGTAGTTAAAGACAATGCTTTTGGTGTCGTATTTTGTAGATGGTTTAAATGAAAGCAACGCGTGAGAGTATATTTCTACTTCTTGTCTGAACTTCCCAAGTCTGCAAAAATATGTTTCTATCGGATAACTGCTTGAATTAAACACATCAAATTATGCAACACACATACACGTGTTAAAGATCGTTGATGGTGTTCTTTTATATAATAGGCTGCAATGTTGATATTATGATAGAATAATGAAAGAACAATTGAGTGTAGCCTTGTTTCAAAAGCTTTATATTTGTGTACAGGTTCATCAATAGCGAGCGGCGTCGTATATACATTACCTCCGAGAAGTCGGTTATAAAAACGTTCAACGTGTAAGCATCGATCACGAGGAAACAATATTACAGGTGTAAATAACAAAAATATCATGGCAATAATAGAATTGTAGTTCATTTCATTTCCCCAGAATAATAGACATGCACAGTACTTTACACATTTTCAGTTATCAATGTTAGAAGAAATACATCTATCGACAAGTCCATCGGACACCATACGTCACGGGGTGTTTATTAAGCATGTTGTAACTTCTTGTTTGGATGTAAACACAATTTTCAGATTCTTGGTGCACACATAATAATTTAACAAATGTTATAGATTATACCTAAAAGGGACAGTATGCTTCTGTATGGAATATGATATAGTATTATATTTTTGAGAAGGTTATATAGTACATGCATACCTTTGTTTTCCTGCACCAATTATAATAAATAACCGGTTGATTATTTGTGTGAACTAAAACACAGATTTAAATTTGTGTAACTAGTTATATATCTGCAATGAAAATAATGCTAGGAGCATTATATAAACAGCCAATGTTTAACGGTCTGTACTCAGTGCACGCATAATATTTAAACAAATAACATTAATTAAAACTAAAATGACAATATGCTTCTGTATGGAACATTATATAATAATGTCTTTTAGAGAAGGTTATAATGTATGTGCATACGTAAGACGTTTTCCTGCACCAAATAGCATAAATAATCTGTTGATAATTTGTATAAATTTCAAAAAATAAATTTAAACATATTTAAATTTTAAATATATGTAACTAGTTTATAAATCTACAATGTAAAGAAAATGCTAGGAGCTTCTTAAACAGACAATTTTAAACGGTCTATACTCTATTGAGTGTTACCAAATCGAGGGTCATTTCCTCTTAGAGGTATATTAAAATGTTGCAAATAGTATAACCCTCATTTGCTCGGTTTATTTATCGGATAAGTAAGAATGTCACGTTGAATTATCTAGATATAAGGATCGCTTATGGTCTATGTTAAGATAATATGTAAACATATACATTTGTTTGGTAACTTAGCCTCACTTTTGAGCATTTACCAAATATAATTATGAACCTGGCGTGGCACTAACATATTCTATATTGACATAATGGAAAACAAATTTACGACTGTAAGGCCATAAAACTGAACTAATTAGTTCTTGAAACAGTGAATCGCGTTTGTTATGCAATGTGATTTGCCTTACATTTTAAGCTAATAGGATATAATCAGATTGCTAATCTTTCAATTCTGCCTTTTATCTCAATCAAACAATTTAGCAAACATCACTTTAACAAAGTAAACGTCATCAGTTTAAGTATTATAATGATCGTTTTGCATTTTGCCTTTTGACTCAAAACGTAATGACGAATATTTTAAGTGGTTTTCATGATTTAAACAGTGAAACAAGTAACTACTGATACTATCCCTGTCTGAGTTATTGACCAATCTGTTGATATGCACCCGTAATTCATCTCGTGTCAGATAATACCAACTGTATGTTAAATATACAAATCTTCTAACCTGATGTTGAAGAAAACTATCGCAATGCATGCAAAGCTCAATTAATTATTTAGACAATGTTGCGCACTATGTACAGATATTTGTTAAATCTATAACATGTGTTCAATGCATAAATTACTTGGCGGTGATAATATTTGTTCTCTCATAACATTCAAAGAAACACAATGATGTTTAAATAATCATCATTTCACCATCGCCATGTATTAAGAACTTACCGAAATTGTAAAGATATATAGACAAAGTATGGAGACTCAATTTATGTCAACATTTTACAAACTTAAAGCATCCATTATAACATTCAAAGAAATATTTCTATATCTTATCAATTTTATTTTTCAAGACAAATTATCGCGCATGTTTTGCCCATGAAAACAAATGCGAGAATTTATTAATTGTAAAGCAATGATCTCGTATATATTAAACGAAAGCACGACCGAAACAATTACAAATGATTATATATATGGAATGTCGCACATTTAAATAAAATACACATTTATGCATTAGGCAGAACCTAAAGACTGTGTGGCAATTGTATTCATATTATATGCGCAATTACACGAGGTTTCGCAGTCGTATCAATGTGCTGATTTAGCCTTCATCTGACCTTAAAGTTCAAGACGGTAATGCTTTGTTTATAGATAAATATTATTTAATGTTTATTGTTTTAGTTTTTCATATGTCTGACTTTAAAGGTATATATTGATTAACTTAATATATGTACAAACCGCTCTTTTTAAAGTCCATTTTATTGCACAGGTAAGGTGTTTCTTGTTCTGTGCGTTCTTTTTATGGCAGATGTTACTGTGGACCATCCAGTCATGGCGCCGTTCCATCTGACTCAATCTACTATGACAGCACTGACGGTAGTACTTTGTTTAATAGATTATCATTTATTGTTTATTGTTCTCGTCCTTTTTTTATTTCTGTTGCAAGAATATTCAAGTGTAAAGCTTTTTAAAATATTCCCTTATCAGAACGCTTTACGTCGATTTTAAGCCCGCATTACTTTAATGTTTGTACTTAAAAACGTATGTATTTGTTGATACAATGTCATAATAACGTCGATGTTGTTATATGAAACATGTATATACCTTCTATAGGGTTATTTGTATCGCATGGAATCTAGTTGGTAATATACATGTATGTAGTCTAGGCAGATATGTATAAATAAAATAAGAAAGCAAATCTAAAAGTATCGTTATTCATCAGAAAGGATACATATCATTTAAATAAAGATTATCGTAAGAAGTTCAGTTATATTCAAATAGATTATGTTTACTTGGCGTGACATACCGCTACCCGAGAGAAAATGTACCGTGATAAATTAATTGCGGTCAATGTTGTATGGTAAAATCGAAAACAAAGAATATACAATATACTACGTTTACTAGCTTTATTTATATAACCAAGGACTTTCTTTCATATTAAATTCATACAATCAACAGCCGATAAAATGGCTCGGGTTCATTTGTTGTAATGGTATGTCATATATTGTTCAAAGAAAAATGTACTTTATATTTATAAAGCAACCAGTACGGTGTGGAATAATTTTCAACTTTTTAAATCGCTATTTAAACCACATTTGTGTTTTGTTTGTGCTCCTACCAAAAACATTTATTGATAACGTTAGTAATGCTATGTATACCATATTTTAAAGATGTAAATTTTCAGTTCATAAACAACGTTTCAGCAATTAAGCCAAAATATCAACAGAAACACGAGATAAGCACAAACACATAGGCGGTAACTATTGCCAATACATACTTTTTCTGAAAATTAGGACTTCAGCTGAAGTTTATCCATCCGACAGACATTTTAATCTTAAGTAAACCTATTCAAGATATCAAATCAGACTTAAAAAATGTGTAGGCATATTTATGCTTTTATTGTCAATTTTTAAATTCTTAGACAGACGTACACACCTTAAACATTCATTTTGAGAATGTTCAAAGTTGAAGTTTGCAAACATGCTATAAGATACATTTGCATCTGTAAGAACTTTTATGCCTAATATAACTTGCAACAAACCAAAACAAAGATGATTTTGTTATAACGCTTGTAGAAACAAACATAATATGATTAGGTATCTAGCACCAGTATGTTAAGTTGTGTTCTTGTGCTTTGGCGTAATTGCACGATTAGTGTCTCGGTTTTAACTCATAATTCATATTGCCAAAAAAACTATTAACATACACACACTTTGTTTGATTATTCTTTAAATGTCAATGCAAAGTTTGCAATGTGTCTTACATTAATTATACAATAATAAATAGGTATATATATTTTGAGGAAATATGAGCAATATTTTGATTTTCTGCTTTGTCGAAACTTTGCATTTAATCAACAAACCTTTGACCTTGGCGAGATTCGATTAAAATCAAGGGTATAAAGACCTTCACTTAATTCAAACCAGCTGTATGCGTGTCTGTGGCTTGGGTTGTTGGATAATTAGGTATATTGAATCATCGTTACGCTGCACTGGAATATCGTTGCGCTTCATTTAATCCCGTTATGCCGTGTTTAATATCTAAGTGTTTTATATCCTAGATACTGTGATTCTGCTCATTAATTTTTCATAATATGTGCTCAACGTCGGTGAATGATATTGTTGTTATCCTGGTTACGTTTAATTCGTGTTGAAATGTAAACATATTTTATACAAACGTTAACCACTTCAATTGTGATAGCCCTGTCTTTCTTGCGTCTTTTTTATTCTCAAACTTAAGAAATAAAACATCTATATTAATAGTAGTTAAGTATTGGACTATAATTATAATTATGTAATATCTAAACGTAAGAAACTGATGGGAATAATAATCGACAACAGTATTGTATCAAAAAATGACGCAATGTATGTTTTTCCTGGTAAAGATATAAATATAGATATAAATATATTACATTGGCTATTTGTCACCTGCGTTATAAGTTTATATTATGATATATGTAGATACGTTTTATTTCCACTTTCCACGTTCTCTAAGCACAGTTGATAAGCGTAGTTTTCTTACCCAAACTTTGTTTGGTAGTAATCACAACATTATATAAATGTTATTATCTTTTAACATTAAATGTCTAGTGTTTTCGGAGTAAGACTGCGTTGCATGATTTCAGCAGATGGTAAAAATTTGTGTTATAATACAGCAGCAAGTTCATCTTAGAGCACTCCTGGTTTCGCCTGAAAGCCAATAACTCTTAAAACGACGACGTCTTTGTATAGGTTAGTTTATGTTGCCTTTATTGACGCGGTGTTGTCACGAGGGCGACGCCCACGCGGCTATTTCGCCTAAGGAAAGGCAAACATAAACTGACATGTTTGGAACATGGTCTTTCCCTCTCGTTTAATTAGATGGGTCACTCCCCTTTATCAAAATAGTCTCACACTTTTACATATACATATAACCTCAACCTTTGGTTATAGTCTCATATTTTTTTCTAAAGTTATGAACTACCTAGTATTGTTCACGGTAAACGGCAACACCTTATTGGACAAGAGGAACAGACCATGTGCTAATTCACGTTAGTTATATGTGACAAAGGACTTAATTCTAGGCGTAGACCGTCTGAGCCAGTTGACTCTTTGTTATGATTATTGTGCGTGTTTTAAATTGAATTCACAACACGAACCAGACTTGGCGAGAAGTCTTCTCTAATTAGGTCTTTTATCTCTTCCTTGTTGCTTTCGTGCTTTAGGCTGCTTTCCTAGCACGCCTTAGACTGACAGGGGCGAGATCTTAGAACTGCAGACTGTAGAACAAGATATCTACTTCATTCGAATAGTTGTCTTTCTCAAATGTCTTCATTCAGCATAATTAGTATATGCTGATGATACAGCGAAGACGTACATAATGTGTTTTTTTTATATTTGCGTGGTGAAGATAAATAGGGATGCATATTTCTTTACATCTACGTAGAGGTCACATTATTTAACACATGGGAGCGTGTGTTCTGGTAAGCGGACACATCACGCCATTAATAGATCCATAACACTGACTATCAATTTGAATAACAGCAGATTTCAACGCAAACATTGTCATGTGTTCTAATGTCATCGACTACCTTGTTTGAACATTATTACTGTAATTTTTTGTTAAGATTCACAAAATACGATTTTCCAACATCTCTTGCAGACTCTACTGAGCACACAGTGATCAGGGTGAGCTATTGTGACGGGTCTTTGTCCGTCGTCGTGCCTCCTTCGTCGTCCGTTGTCCGTCAACATTTCACTTTAACATCTCCTCTTAAACCGCTCATTGGAATTTGACCAAACTTCACAGGAATGATCCATGGGTGGCCCCCTACCAAAGTTGTCCAAACTATTTCTGTTGTTTGCATAAAGATGTCGCAGGGTCAAACATATGTTTTGAAAATGCAATTTGCAAAAAATGTCTTGTCCAAAGCTACAAGGCCCATAGCTTTCATATTTGGTATATAACAACATCTAGAGGTCCTCTACCAAAGTTTTAAAAAGTATGTCCCAGGGGTTGAAATTGACCCCGCCCAGGGGGTCACAATTTTACATTGAATTATATAAGCCATTTTTGAACGACTTCTTCTCATACACCGCTGATGGGAATTTGACCAAACACAACAGGAATGACCCCTGGGTGGTCCTCTACCAAAAATGTTAAAACGTTTCCGATTTGTTGCATAAGTAGTTCACGGGATCAAAAAATAGGTTTTTAAAGTACACTTTTCCAAAATCTTGTCCGAAACTACATGGCTCAGAGCTTTCATATTTGGTATATAACATCAGCTAGACGTATTTACCAAAGTTGTTCAAATTAGGTAGCTGGGGTCAAAATTGACCCTGCCCAGGGGTCACAAGTTTACATAACCAATGTGGGTTGTTGATGATGCATGTGGCATTCATCCGACGATAACGGATATGTCATTAGACAAAGTGAGCTAAATTCACAAAGACATAGATATAGGGTTATTAGAATTGATTTATAATGAAACTTTAAAAGGCAAATCAAGTAAATTATTATTGACCCTTTTATAAAGGAGACATTTTGACACAAGAAATGAATTTATAACAATAAAAAGACAAAGAATGTAAATGAAAGCCTAAAGGTTGAACATAAGATGTGATTAAAATAGTCTTTGTAAATTAATAATCCGTAGACCTGTACGGACATAAGTACATGTAAATCGATATGATACATAGTAAACGTTTACATAATAGCGTATTTGGATATAAGAAATTAAATTTCCATTCATGTTTTTAGTAAAAACTATTTCAAAAAGTAGGTGTATTGGAAAATAGTCACTCACCATGAGCCCTCTGGTGTATTTGTAATCAAAACCAGTCAATAAATACATAAGTGATGCATTTAGTATTCTAAATAAGGGTTATCCGGTTACTTTCGTCTTTTAGAATTATTTACGGTAGCAGGAATTAAAGGTACCATTGGGCAATATAAGGTGCCGTGAATTGCACTTGATTAAACACCCGGTCTTGTTTGTCAAAAAGTCGAGTATAATATAAGTCTGTAACAGGACGTCAACCTATCAATGTTTTGTAAGTATGTATTTTGTTTTTCAATACGATCGTCGCACAAATGTGCCCGCTGATTAAGGCTGGTAACTGTGTAAGTGAGAATATAGTAGAACATTTCTTTACTGGACAATGCTTTTTATATTATTGAGAAAAAGGATAAATTCATCATTGTACTTCATCATTGTGTAGTTATATTTTTCTAGTCCTCACGGATCATGATTTGTATGTTGTTACATTTGAGAAGAGAGTTCCGCTCATGCGCTAGATGGAGTCAGTGGTGTTGCATTTTACATTACCACTGATGAGCAGTTTCAATAAAAAGGAGGCTGCTATTTTTTCCATGCAGGCTATGCTTTCTGAGGGATTTCCCTTTCATCAGTTTAATCATACTTAAAAAGATAATAAAAGCAAATTCAAAACTATGTGTAGGTACACGTGCGTTTGTTAAAATGGTTTCTTTACAAACACAATATATACAGTTAGATATTATTGAATGCTATAATTGTTGAGGTATAAGTACACGTTGATTTGTTTGAAACGTTCTTTGATGTGTTTTATTTTTACCGAAAATTTGTAAATAAATAATTATGTTAAATAGAAAATAAATGCATTTAACTGTTATCTGTGTTTGTTTCAAAATGACAGTTAAAGATCTAGTTCAAAATAAACCGCCTGTTTTGTTGTTTGCCTTTATACATTGTAGCATCTAAAAAGGAGAAAGAAAATAGACTTTCAAACAAATCTAGAGTTTACGCCAGCATATAATGAGCATACACTTAGCAGTGGTAAAATAATACATGGATTTTGTATACACGTTTATTTATGTCGCATTGATGCCACCACCTAATAAAACATATCGCCTAACTAAACTGTTATAATGATGATACACATGTATCATGTAAGGCGACCACCTCCTATTCTCTCACTGCCTTGTTTACCAAATAAATATATGCGTGCAAGAAATACTCGACCTTCAAAAGCCAGTAGATACAGTTCCTTGACAGTTCTTTCTGGTGTTGGGTCTTTTAGTTCAAACTAATATTCTTTGAAGGATAAAGCAATTTATTAGACGGGTATTAATCTTGAAGGCTGTCATTCAATTCAGTTCCTTTTCGCGTTGTATGTTGTAGATCTTTTAATTGAAAACAACTTGTGGGGGGCGTCTAGTATTTCTACCTTTTGTCTGCAAATCGCAAGTCTGCGAACATAATTTTACTATCGAATTACTGCTTTAATTAAATACATATGCTAAGCACATGCACATATTAGAGATAGGTGAATATGTTCTTTAAACGCATGGAATGTTGATACTTTGACATTATGTTTAGAAACTCATGTAGCACGGTGAGTTTACTGCGATGTATAGGAACGAACATAAGGCAGAACTGTACGTATGTGTAGCTAAGTTGGTAGAACACCTGACTTGCAAGCATGGGGTCGTAGGTTCGATCCCCGCCCTGGGTTAATGACTTTTCTGACCTGTTTACACTCAGTTGGGTGCACTACGGTAGCAGCTTGTTCAAATTGCTTCATTTGTTGACGGTTCAAAAATAGATTGTAGTAGGCTCATGTCAGCATTAATCATGAGGGTTAGTCATTGACTACAGATACATTGGGTATGCATTTGGAAAAGCTATTACAGGTGTAAATAACAGAAATGTCATGGCGATTATACATTTGTATTTTAGCTGATTCTCTCAGAAATAATAGACATGTGTTGAAGCTTACACCATTGTAGTACTCTAGTTTTCAAGAATTAGATCCTTTGGCAAGCCCATTGGCCACCAGATGTCACGGGTTGAATGTAATATTTAGATCTTTGATGAACACACATGATTTATAACAATATACATAAATGAAAGTGATGAAAGAGAAACCCCCCAGGAAGCATAGCGTGCATGGGAAAAAAGCAGCCGCGGTTTTATTAAGGATGTTCATCAGTGTTAATGAAAGATACCACACCACTGGCGTCCCGTAGCGCATGAGCGGAACTCTTTTTTCAAATATAAACAACAAAATGTGATTATGTATGGACTATTACATATTATCTTAATGAGAAGGTTACACAGTTCACATTATAAATTTAAGAAATGTTTAAAGACAAATTGCTGCAGACAAAACAGACTGAGTCAGGTTTACGGGGACTATGACAATATTGCCAGTACAAAAACAAATACAGTATACAAAGAAACACGTGAGCAAGATTTAACGACAATTTAACATATCGTGTAACTTAATTATGAATATTTGTTTATTATGTGTACAAATATACAAAAATGTTTTATTTTTAAGTTTTGATAATTACACTGTGCCTGCAATACGAATACAATATTAGGAGCTCTATGTAAACTAAAACAATAACAGATCTACAGTTAAGTATATCTTACCAAACGAGGTTTTTTTGTCTTGTATCAAAGTGTTACAAATATATAATTGGCACTTATATACATATATTGACGCTGCAGACAACAAATGCTCCACAGTGTGGTCTTAAAACTAAACCCAGTATGTCAAGACACAATGCAGCATATTTGTTATGCTATGTGCCTTGTCGTCAGCTAATATGATAATACATTTAGGCAACAGATTGAAAAACGTTTATTTCTATCTGTTTTCCCAATGTAACAATTCAGCAAACATCACTTTACGCAAGTAACCATCCAATGGTGGACTGTTTTAATGATGTTTTTAAATTAATGTGCCTCTTTGCAAAACAAAATGTGACCTATGAAACACTTTTAAAGCGGTTGTCTTGGTTAACGAGTAGTGCGTCAAGAGACTACTAATATTATCCTTGTCGAGGTTACTCTATCAGTTGAACTGCACCAGTCCGTCTAACTCATGCCAGACAAGTATTACTGTCTGTTAAAATACACAAATACTCTACTTCGCTG
>Ga0224511_10002004_pt1 | contig 13201 bp, 6 predicted proteins | sample SF_May12_sed_USG_2_FD_169988 | JGI IMG/M metagenome (GOLD analysis project Ga0224511, IMG submission 169988) | Sediment microbial communities from San Francisco Bay, California, United States - SF_May12_sed_USGS_8_1 | ecosystem: Environmental > Aquatic > Marine > Sediment | place: USA...
ATAGCATTTATAATATCATACATCATATATACTATATCATGTCATAGCATTTATAATATCATACATCATATATACTATATCATGTCATACCATTTATAATATCATACATTATATCATGGCATAGCATTTATAATATCATACATCATATACTATATCATGTCATATCATGAATGACTCACCAAACAGGATCTTGTTATTAACATTTAGATATTTGTTATCCTTTAAATTGATAACTCATCTAAATCTTATAATATTTTCCATCTATGTTTGTAGACCACTGTCGCTACTGGTCAGATTCCTTTTATTGAGCAGAGAGTGATTGGTCCATTTAAGCTCTGGCATGTGGCGGGTCTGGCTCTCTGTGGCTGTGCTGCATTATGTAAGTTTTTTTTCTATTTAAACTGAGTTTTGTTGGAATCTCATCTGCATTCTGGGAGGAAGCTTACTGATAATGCCGTAATAAGCTAGAGTCGTGATGATTGGCTAGCTTAATTGGTTGACTTCCATGGACAACCCCCATTGGTTCATCCCATTTCAAAACATGAGAAAACAACTCCGGGACTGAATCTAAACAGGAAGTAATTGTGATTTGTAACACGATCGTCAATCTGAAAAACAGTCGCAGTAGTCTGGCAGTACCAATGGAAAGCCTCACGTTTGGCCACCATAGCATCTGAGCTATTGCCCCATCTACCCCTCCCTCCCCCGAAAATCAGAGCCCCTATTTCTATGATGGTCTAATTTTGTGTTTCAGTGATTGCTATCTGCTGCTTTTTGGATATTCGGGTTCCACGCACCAAGGAAGAGATCGAAGCAAACTATGAAAAGCGGCAAGCAGCACATAAATATATCGATAAACTCGGTCGACTGGATTTCTCTGGTATGTGAAAAATATCCAACGCAAATAGCCATAATACCCATCAAATATCATTGACAGCATTGTCAAGGTTACCGCAAAGAGAGTATATTTCTTTTTTGGGATAACGAATCGCGAACGATCGTTCGGCTTTAACCGATGAGTTAAAGTTGAAAAAGAATAACACTGATGTAATAAAAATTTTCTTAGGTTTTCTGACTGCGAGCGACCGTGTTGTTCGCGTGATTGCGACTGAATTTTTTTTATTACGACTGACCGAAATTACGCGAATAAACCTAATATATTAGGCCAGCCCCGGCAGATTACCTGCAATTTCTAGGTGCAAAGTAAACTACTAGAAAAGCGTTTATTTTACGACACGAACATACAATATTTGTTTACCGTGGCACAGCGTTTAACGCCAAAATGTATTCTTTTATTTCCGTTGCCATGATAATTTATTTGACGGACCTCTTGACCGATTGGCTTTTTCTGAAATGGTAGGAGCTGGGGATCATTGGTGGATCTTGCCCCGACAATACAAGCTTGGCTTAATTGGTGGCTAAAGGATCGATAGAATTAGCAATCTCAAACAAGACTGACCCTTTAGCCACTGAGCTATATACCGCTCCTCTATCATGTACTTGCTACTATTCACATACATGTATATGCAACTATCCATGTCAACATCGCCTCTCATAGCCAAAAAGATTTTTAACGACTACTGGTTGCCCAGTGGAGGCAGGAAACAGGCGAGCATCATATGAGCGTTGACACTAAAAGAGCACATTTTTACAAAGATTTCACAAAGCATGTGTCTCAAATACCAATAATTTCTAAAAATTTTCAGGATTGCAACTGAAATCACAAGCACTACTTCAGAAGGATCGGGAAAAAAAGAAGAAAGAGCTACAGGAAGCCAAAGAGAAGCGAAAAGCTGAGAAAAAGCTGGGAGTGAAAGCGACTGGAACTAACAACACGGGAGATAACACTTGCCAGCAGCAGCAAGCATTCTACCCGGGTAAGACACTGCGTGTTTACAAGCCTGTATTATGAGTCACAGAGAGAGCCATCCGCAGAGGATGCGCAAGGTTCGGAAGGGTCACTGGAGAGGTGCGTAGGGACGCTGTAAGAGAAATGTATGGACAATGGGTAGCGGGAAATGCATCAATTTATGTTAAAAAGCGGTCACACCTGATTATTTAAACCTTTATAGAATCAAAAACAGCAGCTAGTCATGAGTTAATGGTTAGAATAAAGGACTTCTGCACAATGAGTTGTCGGTTCAAAACTCAGAAAGTCAATGGTGGTGGCAGGAAGGGCATCCAACCTCTATTACCTCTTGAGCTCTCACAAACTCTTCCTGTTAAACAGGGTGCAAACTCCACCACCCTGTGCAGAGAATAATTATGCAGAGATTTTAACCAGAAGCAAAATGTGATCAGTTAACACCAGCTGAGAGTCCTTTCGTTAATATTGCATGTACCTTATAGTGTAATATTATCGCAGCTACTGACTGGGAAAATAAATGTATCTAACGGTCTGTCCTAGCTGTAGCCGTCATCCAATCTCCGGTCCTTGTGGAGTATTTTATAGGGTTTTTCCTGACTGATCACACTCTGCCATCCCGCCCTGAGCTAGAGTGGCGGAAAATGACTCAACCTCCCCTTCAATGGCACCACACAGCCAGTGGGCATCGAGGAAGAAGGTTGAAGTCCAATCAAGGACGGGCGGGCGGACGGGCGGACGGACGGACGGGCGGACGGGCGGACGGGCGGACGGACGATGGCTGCAAAAATAATGTCAGAGCATTATGTAACTATATAGATATGTATTCTGTAGTAGTAATACAGTATTATGTAATGATATAGGTATGATGCCAGGAATGATGCCAGGTATGCAACCACAGATGGGGATGATGGGACAGATGGCTGGACAGCAGGTCATGCCGAGTAAGTTAAAATGAATTAGTGATAATTCAATTCAAAAGAAATTTAGCGTGTCTTTCCCTCATGAAAAGTGGGGTATGCAGAGTATGTAAAGTTCGGCACGTGTACATGTTGACAAATCAGAGGTAATTTTTGCTGACATAATGTCAATATCAAAATTGTTCATACTCCTTAATCTAAAAGCCATCATAATTAATTCCTGTTCAGGTCTAATACCCTCAAGGGGAAAATCAAACCAGGGTCCCCCATTGTTAGGTTAGGTTAATTTTATTTTGCATAGGTGACATTAATTAAGGCAAACATGGTCCATGACAGAGAAAGTGGCAATGTGATACAAAGAAACGAAATGAGGGACGGTTCTTACTATCCACCAAGGATTGAGGCATCTCTTAGGCTCTCAAGCATTTGAATAGCATACCCGTGTATTTCAGATGTCCAAGGAATGATGATAGGAAACCCTATGATGATGGGGAACCCTATGATGTGGCAGCAGAATATGGCAATGGCCAATCAGCAAGCTAGTATGAGTCGAAATAATTCTGAGAGTAATCTCGAGAAGACAGACGAATCTTCGAAAGGGACACCACGATTTAAGAGGACGGTGATGGCGGTGATGGAGAAACAGAAAGAAGATGAGGAGGATAAGGAGGCTAAAGAACAAGAAAACAAACCAGCCAAAAAGAAAAAATGGAGCAAACAATGAAATTGCTACAATAGAGATGTTTTAGTTTTATATCTAAATTGTACAGTTATATGATATCAACCTATTGGGAACACTGGACAGCGGGTGATAGATAAAATTCTGTTACAGCTTTCAATGACAGCTGTATAAACTGCATCGGCTGCAACCCCACGCCCTGCTGTCAGCTATATAGTCAAACATTTCGGCTTTGGAAAGTAATGCAACAGACAAACTTCTAAATTTAGTTTGCTATCGGTCTTGTATTCGGATCTGCATGTGTTAGTATGTGCCATGTAATGTATTGATGTATAAGCGTAAGACTGTACTGATGGGTGATGATCATGTTAGCATAATCACTTCTATAATACAGGACAGGTCTCTATAGTGACAAAATCAACAACCTTCAGTCGCCTGTGTTGCTAGAATGTGTGAAGCGTGGCTATATTTCACTTACGTATATCCTTCCGAGCTTATGCACGCAAAAAATAAATCATTCATTAAAAATTGATTTGTACAGCTGTAACGCATCACCATCTCGGTCATACAACTTTATGTCACTGCACCAACCCCAAATCACACCCCGTCGCGAAACCCTGTCGAGTGGCGTACCTAACTCGCGTTGAGTTGTCTTCTCGTCAATTGCCTCAATAGAGCCATCTAGGGCTCTAGAATGTAAACAAACCTTACGGTAGTCATGCTCATATGACCTAGTCACCTACTATTCACGCTTGACCAGTCACGATCACGATCACTCACGATTCTAGTAGGTTCATCAGTGCGGCACTAGTCGACGCCTAAAATGGCAGGAGATGCTAATTTACCCGGTGGGTTTGATCCAAATTCGTTCGTTGTTCCATCAACGAAGGTGGAACTAACCGTATCATGCAGGTAAGTTCAGCATGAGCCACTCAAGAATCAAGTCTCAGTCTCAGTTTCAGTCAAACTCAAAGCTACTAGCTAGTGGTACTAGTAGTAGTAGACTAGTACTAGTAGCACTAGTAGTGGTCTACCTCATGCTCATAGTCATATGATAATGATATGATCGACGTGACTGTGAGTGTAATGTGACTGTGAATGTGACTGGAATATGCAATGTAGACGCTTACTTTGGCCTAGGTATACTCTACCATTCCAGTCACACTCAAATTATAATTATATTAATTTATATACCCAATAAGTAGCTAAGCGTGTGTTGAAGTGTCAATAACTTACTAGTAGTAGCAGTAGTACACCTACTTACTTGGAGTTGGTGGCGCCTGCCTCCCTTCCCAGGTGTTTTTGAGCTACGTTTTTTTCACGTGAAAGGAACACTCGCAACTCAACCCTGTCATGACTTGGGTTTGAGCCCAAGTTTATGCGATTACAAGCCCGAAACTCCACCACTGACCTAATCTGCTCTAAGAGTTACATAACTGTATCTACTAGGGCCTAGATACAAATCAGATGTAGCCTGCTATGATTTGTGGAAAGGCCATGTGTTAGTTGAAGTTTAGAGCTTTTCCACGTTTTGTAGAAACCTTATAGATGCAGATGTCTTCAGTAAATCAGACCCGAGTAAGTATCCAATCCGATTTCATTACTACCCCAACGATACCTCATCTGGTCTCTAATCTAATAAGTCCAGTCCTTGATTATTCATTTCGCTTCACTACAGGATCCAGAGGGGGCTGGTGTGGGTATAGTTTGCTAGCATCACTATATGCATAGTTCCGTTGAAGTCACCCATTCTCTATGTTCCATATAATAAATGTGGTAGTGCGCCTGCTCGTACTTTCAAATTATTAGGTGCATTCGCGTGCTCGGTTTTTTTTTAAAAACATTTCAAGAGCAAGACCGAAAATCGAGATTTAAAAAAGTATCTTTCACTTGCGGTCGCGATCTGCGACCGAAAGCACGCGAACGAAATTCCGCAACCAAAAGTAGATGTTAGCGTAGTAGTTTAGGCAAAGGTCAAAGTTACCGCAAAGAGACTTGATCACTACCTTGGGATAATGAATCACGAATGATTTTTCGGCTCTAACTGAGGAGTTAAAGTTGAGAGAGGACAACCCTGATCTAATCGAAATCCATCCTGAACTCAACTGCGCTTCCTCACCGCGGCCGCGTGTTCGCGTCTGGCGACTGAAATTCTTTCAAAAATTTCAGTCGCGAGCATGTGAATTCACCTACTAAGTGTATTATCTACCAAAATTTGAAGGCAAGGCTAAGATACGATAGTGGGATAGTTTCATTACTCAGTATGCTAGAGCATGTGACTGGCGATTATTAACACCTGGCTACCAGTCCTGATTTTCCTGACATGAATGTGGTCCCCTCATTCAATTTTGACCTCCCTGGTCTCCTACTTCTCCAGAGCAAACTCCACACTAACTATGCCCGTCAAATATCATGGTCATGTGCAGCATAGAACAACAACAAAAGTGCATCATACCTCAATAAGGACAAAGAGGTAAACATGGTTGAAGTTATCATGTATTGCAGCTATCTAAACTTGTGTGTTTTTTACAGTGTGTGTGATGTACGTGAAGCAATTCGCTTCTGAAACATGGAGAGAGGTACGTAATAAGATAAAAGAATGCTCACTCTTCATTACTACATGTATTGCAATCTCCCAAGAGTCTGACTTCTTCATGCCCATTGATTCGTAATCACAATGTATCGTCACAAATCAGTTGGTTTCCATACCAGTCCTAGTCACGCTGAGTGCCCAGTGTGAGAATGAGTTGCTTACATAATTCCTAGCTCCCGGTGGTTTAGTCTACAGGAAAACGGCATAAAGCTAAGAAACCACTGAGGGTGGACAGGTCAGTAGGTTTTCATATCACTGAGGAATCACAACTGGAGCGCTTAGTTAGACAACTACATGTGACTGTTTTATATGGCCACGCTATCTGAATAATACCAACTTTTGCACATCTTGTAACGCTTGTGACAATAGACACGCAAATGTGAGTTGCCCGTTGTCTTTCCACAAACTCATTGGGAAGGTAAAGATGGTAAGGATGAAGAATGGCACCACACGTCAACCGCGCCATTGCCAGTACAAGTTGGCTCTCTACCAGCCACTTCCCCACACTGCCATTAGCCAAGGGACAAACATTAGGTTTACTTACAAGCAGAAAAACGATGATTTTAGACTGAAATGTCTATCGCTGACTTGTTGTTTCTATAACAGAACAGCTGTCAGTAATGGTGCTGAAATTGGCCTACTGAGTCTTTGACTCCATGTTTCCCAGGGTGCGTCATTAGGAGACTTCCTGATTTCACCTCCATGCCCCATAGAGAAGGTAACTATTGGAAGGCCGAGAAAATCCCAAGGAGAGTGTTGCAAAAGACGGAAGTTTTTGCCTGAACAGCGAAGTAACCAGACACTTTATCACCTTCTCTAACCTGTGGTAAGCTGTAGGTTAATTTATTTTGCAGTACGGCAGAACTGAAGTGATTTGGGATAACCTCAACCCAAACTTTGTAAAGAAGTTCCTCATAGACTATTATTTTGAGGAGAGACAATTACTTCGGTTCCGCATGTAAGTGTTTATTCTTCAAGCAATGCATACATGCAGTTTATGTTCGGGACAGTTATACTTGGAAGATAGCTCAGTGGTAGGGCGCCGGTCATAGTAGGCTCTTGTTGTGAATTTTGAGCTCCTCACTTAAAGTTTATTTAGCTTAAAATAAAACCATGCCTTATTATGAGATGGGGTATTGATACTGGCCCACTCATGGTGCGCCATGCTAATTCATAGCTGGTGAGAAAACAAGTATCTAACCCAACAGCTTCACCAAAAGCACGAAAGTGTAAAAATGCACCAGTCTGCATGACTCATGCAGTTATAATTGAAAAAAGGAATCTCACGGGCAGATTTACTTCCTCAATGGGGCACACCCATTTAAGTCATTCCGTAAACAAGCCTCTGGCTTAGTGATGCTACCAATGTAAAAGAATGATTGGCAATCCACGATATTTACCAGAGCATTATACAGGCTACATACTTCCTGTTATAGAAACCAGTTTTTGTGACGATCCTCTGGTTTCATATCCTGATTCACTTACCACAGCATTAGTGGTGTAATAATAAGTGAAGTGTTTCGCGGGCATCTACGCTTGAGCGGGCATCTACACTTGAGCCACTTGAGCGCAAAGACCAATCTACTCATGAAATAGCTATCTGGGGGAAAGGGGAAGTCCCGTACGTGTATGTGGCAAAAGGGGAAGCGGTGGAGTAAGGCTATTAATTACTCAGATGAATTCAAATGCTGATATATTGATTGACTCACAGAAAGTACTGAATCATAGAAATGAAACAAGTGTAATGGAATTTACTTTATTTAGTTTTTTCTCATATGTTGTTATGGTGAAGCTGCCAGTTTAGATACTTGTTTTCATTATGTGAAGTCATTCTCACTGTAGCCGCTCAGCATAACTTGGACTTGAAGCCAGTATCTTTCAATCTTTAGCCACACCCTATAGCCATTGAGCCGTCCCGCTATCCCATTCACAATGCATTGCGCATAAGCAGTAGTTGATTTTGTATTGTAGATACGATGTTGACAGTAAGAGCAATGACCTCAGCAAACATGTAAGTTAATTCAAGGTCATAGTAGCATAAAATTGCCAAATGCAGGTTGCATTGAATTTTTCTCGTATATTAAATCAGGCCTATTCTCAAAACCTTGCTGATGGGCCGGTAAACTTGTTGGAGACTTTGTGCAGGAGAGAATGACTCCGAAAATACCACAGTTATGCAATTTAGGTTTAGTATTGGGAGTTGGAAGGCACTGTGGCCAAGTGGTTAGAGCTCTTGTCACTGGTGCTGAATGTCCCGAGTTCAAAACACAGCTTGTGCTCGGCATTTTTCAAAAAATCTCTCGGTTCATCCGGCAGTAAATGGGCACCTGGCTGTCTTCAGAGCTGGGGAAGGTGAAAGGCGGTGAGAAAGAGGAATAAGTTCTCTGTAACAGCCACTTCCCGGATGACCCTTAGGACTATGGGGCAACCTTTATCTTACCTTTTAGTCAGGAGTTGTTTTGTCTTACCTAACATGAATGACCTATCGTAAGCCTCTTATATTGTTTTATTAATATCTACTCAGATACCTACTAAGCGTTAATTCATTAATTCAGAGGTATTCATGAACAAAAATTAGGTTTGTATTATAGGTGAGGTGATAAACATCATATGTGGCCCACTGGAAGCTGTGACAAGTGGAATTTTGAGAACATATGGTTGCGCGTTAATTACCCCATGATTCTTTAGGAGTCATTGTGAACTATGAAACTTTGAATGTGTCATGTGGCAGTTGACAAACCAGCAGTAAAATTTCAAGTTGAATGTATGGTATTTGTTATTCCGAGCCAGCGTTGCAGTTTCAGACTGAGATCCTTACTGTTAGGTTACAACGATGGCCATTGGCAAGGATTCGGCAATTAATTACAAAAAGAAGTCACTGTTCCTTGCATCCATTGTTTTTCCTGCAGGATTTCCTTGGTCAGATGGAATGCAGTCTGGGCGAGATTGTGTCTGTTGGCAGACTGAAAAGAGCTTTACAGTGAGTCACATTATTCTTTACGAATTACTACACATTCTATAATGACTTTGCTACAATAAAACATTTTGCAGCAATTAAGGAACAACTTTGGTGTCTTTTACTCTTTTGGCTATGAAAGGAGAAATGCTTGTATTGACAAAATGGTGTCTGTTTTATAATTTTATCTGCAATTGTATATTTATATTAAAAACTCTTTTTGCAGAGGGCCCAAAGCAAACAGTGGGAGCATAGTAGGTAAGTTACCATCACATACTTTCATTTTTTCTACACGGGCTTTTGGCCATCAGATTTTATCGAGCTCATAAGCCTGAGGCTTCTTGAAGTGGTAGGAGTTAGGATCTCCTAAGCCTGAGGCCTCTTGGAGCGGTAGGAGTTAGGAATTATATGAAGAACCCATTCTCATAGAAGGCGCTTAGCATGACTAGGACATGTAACCAAGATCCTTCTATCTTGGTCATACCCTCCAGTCATTGAGCATTATGGCTATCATCATCAATGGCAACACTTCAAACCTCAGATCACAGAAATCTTAGTTTGAAAAAGGGGTTATGCAGATAACATTAAACCCAGCCGATCCAACATCCATATGGTAACAATCACTTTGTGATGCTGGAATATCAAAATTGAAATGCGATTTTTATGGACGCAGAGATAACTCATTCATTCTATTTGTCTGAGTACACTGCATAATATATGATAGTCTTGTTATACATGGATAGCATCTCCTAGCCAGAGGCTTGTTTTCATACGGTACATAATATGCCATGGATATTACGGCACTCTAGGGGTGAACTTCCTTTATTCGAGGCGAGAAAGCATAAACTTGGTATCGAACATGGCTCACCTGGTCCAAAGCTGAATGCGCTACCCACTAACCCACCGCTTCTCTCTATATCACATATGATGCAAAACACAGCTGAGCCAATCTTTGTAGCAATTCTCATTATTTTCTTTTTTGAAGCAGTGTCGTCAGAGGAATTGTCGTCATGTAAGGTAGGATTACTGCAGTAAGTAAAACCAACGATGCTAACAAGCGCCTGGCTTGGCCCTTTTAATTACCCAATCACTTCGAGCTTTCTTTTCAGCTAGTAATGAATAAATTAAAGTACATTTACTGGCAGCCCTGTAAAAGTATGCGCTCCCAAGTTGCCCCCTTCATCCCAGATTACTTGTGTCTTCTGTCAGCGGTGCAAAATTTGGCCCAGTGAGTCATTCATTCAGCATTTCCTAAGCTGTGTTGTTGGGCGACTTTCTGTGTGCACCCAGTGCCCCAGCAACTCAAGGTTTGGACCACCTTTTTTCAAAGTACCGGTCCAAATCCGATGCGGCTGAAATGACTAAGAGGCACAAGGTAACTGGGAGGCACGAAACTCAAAGCACGACATACTTGGACTCGTGGTGGTGCATTGGCCAGAGAGTCAGGAGAAAGCTCGCTGGCTGTAGATGTGAATGATTTCACTGAGTTGCTTCCAAACTGTCACTGCATACGGCGTAAATATGATAGCCTTTGCTGTGATTTGGTTTGCGTTGGATTCACTAACTTTATCTGAAGTAACATTGCTTTGATTTGGGTTTAGTATACTCACATGTAGGTACTAGGTGCCATGCCAAATACAAATCTCTTTGCTGTCTTGCGGTGAAATGTAGCAGCACCTCGTAGGTCATTGTGGTTTGAGGGACTTAACTGTCTCAGCGATTTCATTGGCTAGATATACGGTATTAAAGAGACTATCACCCAATAACAACTCATTTCTCTGCTGGGTTAATTGGGAAAGTCATCCCCCCTCTAACCTCCAGTTCTACTCGCGTGGAACCTGACAATTAGCTAATGGATGCACTGCGTGCATGGTAATACTCTACGTTACAAGTAATTTTTTGTAGGATGAAGTTACAATGGTATTTAGAGGTTCGAAGTTGGATAAAAAGGATTTCTTTGGTAAATCAGATCCGTTTCTATCATTCTATAAAGCCAATGAGGACGGCCTGTAAGTATACATGACATTTTCTCTATTCAGACTTGTGTAGCTACAGATCTAGTGTGCACCTGCAAGAGATTTTTCCAAACATCGGTGCGTACGCCGAGAGATCAATGCAAACACCAACAGCTCTGCGTTAATTTTTTATCTCGAGGTCAATTCTGTTGCATCGGCGGTCACAAAAGTGCATCGGTGTAAGTGTATGCGCATCGGATAGGGCTATATCTAAGCTTCCATTTAAGCTGGGTATTGGGCCCATTTGTTCACAGTAGGCTGTAATCTAATGGCAGCCTTGGTCTCCCATGACTGGTGTGATTCCATTGGTGTATGAACATCTTATATGTTCACGTGCAATCCTATAAGTCTAGTTTCGTTTATCAAAAATTCACAGAGGTTCTTAGATGACTTAGACAATACACAAGGCATTGACGACTTGCAGGTTTCCGTTTAGAACCCTGAATATAAAGCCTCAGTTAAAAAGTGGTAAAAAAACAATTGAAGAGCTTTCACAACTTTATGAGTCAGAATATCTTAGTCTGATATGTTACTGTCAATACTATTTCTATGGTTTGGTTTGGTTTATTGACAGTTTGGTATCTGGGTACAGTATGCTTAATACTCAGCCCATTACCATAACATGAGTTCATTTTACAGCTTACTTTTCCAGATACACAATCACCTATAAAACAGAATATATAAAGAATACACTGAATCCACAGTGGAAGAGGTTCCAGGTGCCAGTAATCACTCTCTGTAATGGAGACTATGATAGAAGTATTAAGATTGAGTGCCATGACTGGAACAGAAGTGGCAGGTATAACCGATAGGTGAATTAAGACATCCTCCCCCTTAGCCAATGGATGTGTGGGGAAGTGGCCGCTTGAGAGCCAGCAAGGACATGTTCTCAGGATAGTTTGCCGCCGCTTGGCATCCAGCAAGGACATGTTCTCAGGATAGTTTGCGGCCGCTTGACATCCAGCAAGGACATGTTCTCAGGATAGTTTGCGGCCGCTTGACATCCGGCAATGAGATGTTCCCAGGATAGTTTGCGGCCGCTTGATATCCAGCAATGAGATGTTCTCAGGACAGTTTGCGGCCGCTTGAGAGCCGGCAATGACATGTTCCCAGGATAGTTTGCGGCCACTTGACATCCAGCAATGAGATGTTCCCAGAATAGTTTGCGGCCGCTTGACATCCAGCAATGACATGTTCCCAGTTGCCCGTAAAGACCATGATCCACATCCGACAAGGGTGAAATTCCAAACTTGTGCCTGAGCTGTGAAAGGAATTGTGGAGTTCTCTGACCTTAAGCTCAATGCACTATCCACCAAACCTGCTGTGAATGTGAGCTCTTAACTCCTAGCGCGGTCACTTGGAAACTGTCATTTTTAGCCAACCTTCTACAGGTCAGAGCAGGAAACTGGTATGGCAAGGGCCTTCTTTCCATGCTGAGTGAAGCGCTCTCCCACTGAGCTACCCCATATTTCGATCGGTATTACTTAAACTACCCCTGCAGGGGATATTTATATGGACCTTATCTTCTGTAGCCATGAGTTAATAGGGGAGTGCTTCACCACTTTGAGAGATTTGTCACGCGGAAAAGGGACCGAGCTACAGGTGAGTAAAAACTCAATATCTGATTACAGCCCATTAGTATGACTATTGTCAGTCATGATAGCTCAGTGGGATAGCTCACTGTCTGTCCTCCCCGTGGCCTGGGTTCAATTCCCAGCCACGACAGAGTATTTCAAGGGATTTTTCCCTGACTGATCACACTCTGCCAACCTGTCCTGAGTCAGCGTGGCAAAAAATGGCTCAATCTCCACTCAATGACACCACACAACCTGTGGACAGTGAGGAGGAAGGCTGAAGTCCAACCACGGACAGACGATGGCTGATGAAAAAAGTATGACCATTAAGAGCTCTTTCAAAAATTGATACTTCCTAGTACATATCATGTCAATTCATTTATCTCATATCGCATTATCTCATATCGCATTATCTCATATCGCATTATCTCATATCGCATTATCTCATAATCTCATACTCGCATTATCTCATACTCGCATTATCTCATACTCGCATTATTTCATACTCGCATTATCTCATACTCGCATTATCTCATACTCGCATTATCTCATACTCGCATTATCTCATACTCGCATTATCTCATACTCGCATTATCTCAT
>Ga0224511_10002005_pt1 | contig 13200 bp, 9 predicted proteins | sample SF_May12_sed_USG_2_FD_169988 | JGI IMG/M metagenome (GOLD analysis project Ga0224511, IMG submission 169988) | Sediment microbial communities from San Francisco Bay, California, United States - SF_May12_sed_USGS_8_1 | ecosystem: Environmental > Aquatic > Marine > Sediment | place: USA...
ATCATCATCATCATCATCATCATCATTATCATTATCATCATCATCATCATCATCATCATCATCATCATCATCATCATCATCATCATCATCATCAAGAAAACGTTTGATAGTAAGCACAACGAAATGAAAAAATACCCCAACAACACTAGATTATATAATACATATAAATTTATATAATTTAAACAAAATCTTAGATGTGTTTAAATTTAAAAGCAGCTGCCACTCACCCAGTGTAGAAACGCCCCGACGAGCAGCACGTACTTCACACACGGGTTCACGATCGAATCTCCTTCCGGGCAGAACCCCATCATTTAAACCGCAGATCTCGCCCAAATGTGTGAACACGACAAAACTCAGATACCAGATCTTTGAAAACTAGGCTTAACATAAAACTTCGCCGATTTTGCTAATATCAACACGACACAACTGTAACAAAATTAACCACAGACCAAAGAGAAACAAAAATAAAATAAAATTCCACTAATAAATTAATGTTTGCTTAGGATCAAATGTTGTCAAGTTGTCAGCGTGAATCCATGTTGTGAGTGTGATTACAAGTGTCACGTGACCACGTACACGGCATGTAACGCACGTGAAACCATTCTGTTTATCACCTCCGTGATCTTGTCACCCCGTCTACTGGCCGCTGACACGGGCACTAATGTTGTTGTAGTGTTTTATGGTTTGTCTTGATAAGCTCGTTACTACATACACACGTCAAGTTTAATGAACAATAAAATTCCAACCAAAAATGTAAAACTTATCAAATCAGATATCTACCATTTTAAAGAAGACACGTTTCACCGATTAAATATTCCAAGATATTGTGTTGTTTTTGTGATAAATATCAAAGCCCTTTCTATATTTCCTTTTCACAAGAAGTTTAATCATAGTATCCGCGTCAACACTCCACCTTCAATACGGAGCCTGTAGATGTTCGTGATTTGCGGTCTCAACCATACAAGGTAAACGGACCGTGGCCCAGTGAATCAACCGGTATTAAAGCAAGGAAGAAGTTAACTCAACCATTGTCGAAGTCATCTTAGCGTAACTCTACATTCCCCTTTAACACTGTTTAAACTAAGCGTCGACTGGCTCTGTCGGAGCTGATTTTGGTCGACTGATTTCATTCTAACCCAATATTGGCAGTGCTATATGTTAAGCTTTAATCAAGAAAACCTTACCGTGTATTTAAATATATATCAAGTTATTTTTTACCCATTATTATGTAATTTGAATAGACTTTAAAGCTGTCAAATGTGTAAATGATAAGAAGCGATAAAGATCGGCATGTAGTAAATTGGATTATAGATAGATAATGAAATAACTTTGATTTGGAATTACCTACAATATAATGCTTTCAATGAAGCGTTTCTATTTTTCCAGCGAATAAATGTGCATAATGTCCATAAATCCGAAAAAAAGACAACGCAACAAAATCAAACGCAAATTTAAGCATACAAAAACTTAAAAATAAATGTAGTGAATTACTACAAAATTGATGGTCTTAACAATAACGTTGTACACGCGGTATATTCTTTACACGTTTTTACATTCGCCACAATAGGCTTTATATTTACGAAATGTTTTTCAATGCACTTTAATATTATTTAACTCATGTAATGGTCGCGTATAGAACGTCTATTACGGCAGACATAAAACGCACTTGGTTAAAATGGCCAATGAATATCTTAGGACTGCTTCGCGCGATATTTAAAGAATTAGTCAATAGAGAGCTCGTTACGTGTATAAAACGTAAAGGTAAATAAAAATACATTTTAAAATGTATGTCTATTTAATTATATTTGTGGTGTACACAATGATTTAATATCAACAACAAGGGCCAAACAATTGTAGTTCGTAACCATAATTATGATCAAAAGAAAGGTAACTGCCGAGGCATTCCGACAATGGTACTAGAGTTGATGCCCTTTGTTAAGAACGAGTTGATAATGAATAAAACTATTATCCCAAATTGTTTGTTTCCGCAAAGGTAGGTCGGCATAACGTTTTCTATAACCTTATTATTATATATTAACATTTATGTATTGTGTACACACACCTATTAAAATAGTAACAAATGTGAGTGATTATGAAATAATAATCGAAATGATCAAATACAAATGTATACTGGTTATTTTGTGCATATGGTTTCCGTATAAACATGAACATGTATATATTTGTAAAAGAAATATACATGTAAACATTGTACATGTATCATATTTATACTACAATTGTTTAAGATCACAGAATAACACAAAACATAAGAACGTGTGGTATCGGAACTACCGGTACTCATATCATATAGAAATCAGTTGCTTTAATGTTTCACACTTAATTGTTTTCTTTGAAAATCTATAAAATCTATAAAATTGGAATTCCATCAGTGATTCTGTTTTGCTATTGTGTCACTTCACTACATAATAATTTAGAAATGCCGTGAATGTTTCATAAATCTATTTCTGCAAATCTCTAATCTTGAAAATAAATACATTGGTGCATTCGATTGGATATAGTTGTAAGAGTGTTCAAACAAATACACGAATTATCTAATCTCTTCACGATACCTACACAATGGCTCATAAAGCACATGATTTAGATTTATCAGCCACGGTGACAACTCTGAGAGGGCGCACAGCAGAGGAGGTTGTTAAAGGATTTTAGTGCCAATTTTCTGACACCCATTCTTTAAAATATTCACCTTATAATCGGCAGTTTTATTAACGAGCTTACATATCTACAGACGGAAAGATTAAAGGTAACGCTAATTGAATAACAGCATCGACACTTGTGCTCGTTTATTAGATTAATAAAACTTAAAGAAATCAAATCACGACCAATAACATAAGAGCTAGAACATTCGGGCTATCGATCTGTTCTAAGTCAGTTTTGTTCGCGTCCTTTTGAGCCCGTAGCACTATGAAAATTATTTTAATCATGCGGCAAGGAAAATAATGTCCTCCGGATAAAAGTGTCGTGATAATTCTTTGGCTATACACTGGCTATAAGACTGGACAGAAGGTTTCGATCTTGAAAAAGACTTAAGTGAGAAAGGAATTAACTAACTATCGGCAAGGTAGCGTTTTGATTTTTTTCCAGATATTTTATAGATATAATTATAGGCCACTCTTGTGAACGTTTTCACCAGAATGTTCTTACGAAAGTTAACATTATTAAAGCTAATTTTACAATGTATTGCGATTTTCTATGAATTTGTTAAATTGTTAAAATGATTGCTATATATATGCATACGTTCATACAATCATGACTCGTTTTGCTTTATAACATACAATACAACAAAATACCCCATGGGTAGTTGTTAGCAAGGTTCGTGCATCTAGCAAATGTATGTAAATTAAACAAGAAACACCGAGCTACCTATACACTCTACGACCAAAATCTCTAAACATCTAAACACACTTAGCTATTTATGTGTGCAAGGCAGAAAAGAAGATTATACATTGTATGTTTTAATGTTTTTGTTTAAATCAGAAGGCTCAATATTTTATCGCGTTTATACAAATATGTCACGTTATCTGGTTAACAACCCTATACCATTTTTAAAGCAGAAACGTGAAAAACGCTTACTTTCAAATTTGAATGAGCATTTGAAATCAGATATTTTAATTGCTTCAACAAATGAATGAAAGGTTTCTAAACTGCAATCCGCTGTCTGTTCATGCTCTGTATGTACCTATAATGTATTGACTTTTCTACTTTAATATTGATCCAATTAAACTTACGTCAATTCATTTAAAAACCTAAGTCTAGTATTTACTACTTTCACTAGTTCAGTGTATGCTATTTACACTAACATTTACATGTAATGTTTGACATATTTATTCTTCTATTTGAAGTTGAGTGGTTTATGTATTCACCTAAGCAGTTGATTGTTTTTCATTCACAATTGTGAAATATAGTAAAACTATATGCATGTTTTAGAAATAACAATACAATTTATGATCCATTTACTGTATGTAAGGAAATTAACTAATTATATTCAATAAAATTCATGAACATTTACTGTATGTAAGGAAATTAACCAATTATATTCATGTGTTACAATTAACTGGCAACTTCAGGAAACATTTACTATTTGTAAAGGAAATTTACTGATTTTGCCAAGTTTACCAAGGGTCATTACACACACGTCCGGTTTTCTTAACAACCGATAAAAATAATAAAAATAAGTAAACTGAATAATTGACCGAAGATCAAAAGAGAAGCTCTAGCTTTATACTTAAGATTAAACATCTTTGTTGTGGTAACGATCACAGTGTTTTTTTTATGGGGTTTGGCTCTAGTTAGATAGTATTGTTGTTCCATTTTTATTCGGATACGGATGTGCGGATACGGATACTGATACGGAGACGTGGAATAGCGGCCTTATACGGTAGAGTAAGTTATTTAAACGCTGTTAATACGCTATTCATACGTTTGTAAAAGAATTTCGTCAAAAGCTTGGTTTTAAAATCCGAAAATTTGTGCGTTTAAGTAGTTTTTTCTGAAATGTGCATATCTTTCTTAAATTTGCATACGTAATACAAAAGTTCTATCATATGCTATATTGTGACTGCACCTTAACAAGCCACACGTTTAGGAACTTTGTATAAAGTTTTCGATACTTCATTGGATCTCCTAGTCTGTTACATCTGCACAATGGCGTAAATAGGATAAGATAGATCTGGCCGTATGTAGGTTTTTGTGTCACCGTGAATTTGTGGAATTATTGTTAGATGAAAGATACCGCTATTCATCATTGTGATCAGTTACAAGTGTGAGATGACCCAACTAAGATCTGATAAGCCACATCTGTAGAACGGGTCAAGGACTGGAGACTCGAGCGTGTATTTCCCATGGCCACCGTATCACCTTGCTGCGTGTATGCACGCATTTGAAATAAAGAGACGTGTCACTTATGTCATAATGACAATTATGGACTTTTGTCATTCATGCTTCCCAAATTATTATTGTATGTAAATGCGCGTTTGTAGACTTGTTAAATTGACTACCACACACGGTCCATATGCAATCAAAAGAAGATAATTAATTAAAATGAAAATAGTGTAGAAGTCCCCCTGGGCCGTCCAAAATACTTGTGTTTTATAACCGGTACACATGTTCTTGTAACAGCTAAATACTTAAGATTTCTTTGTTACAGCTACCCCTTGAGCCAAAATGGCGGCGGTCCATTCGTCCGTCCGTCCGCCTAAAAGTAAGCTCCCATGGGGAACGATCCTGAAGCCGACGTTTGGGCTCGGTCACCAGAAAATGAACGAGTATGAAATCGAGCAGACGGTAAATCGTCTGTCACAACTTCCGCCGCCCAAACAACGCCCTTACGTACGCAACAACCCTAAAATGGACCCAGATGCAATTGACGATATGGTAGGTATGCACTTACAAAAACCTGTTGAAATTAAAGGAAAATCGGGTATTTATGATGTCACACAAATTCATTTAATGGAACCGAGTGTTAGATAAACACGGTTAAATCACATGCCTATAGAGATATATCCTTTCTTTTTGGGTGCATGTTTATTAGCAGATGGTTGCAGACTTATTTACATTGTCCAATTAATTAAACTTTGTTGTTAGAATTCTAGTTATATTTTTTTCAGATTCAGCGTTTAACCACAGTCAAAAAGGAGCGTATCCCGGACCACGATCGACGTATGACGTCATCACCCTACTGTCAGATGGGTGTCGTCAACTCGTACGCATGGCAGGGCTATAACTGACGCTGGCTCAACTACAAGATAGATTTCGCCTATAGACTTTCATTCTATAAATTCGAAATAAACCATTTATTCTTCCCTTTCTTAAGTGTTTGTCAATGTTTATTCTAAGAAAGCACCTGTCAAAGAAAGCACATTATTTAAACAGTAAATCATTAAATATTTAATATGAGCAACTTAGTTTTACTGGTATTTTTTAAATTGTTTTACATCTACTTTACTAGTTTGGTGCATTGATGTTTTGTACATGTGTGTTTGTTCTCATTTTGTGTAGGCAACATTTAGGCATATGCATTATCATAGACATCGTAATTTTAAGTAATTTTGAGTTGTTGTTTTGAAATGACAATGTTAATAAATTTTAAAAATATTTGTCTTATAAAACATCGGTTACCCATGATAAAAATCAGCCATGCAAACTTGAGCGGCTAAATGATGAGTAACTCTGTCGTCTGTTTAATAATGTTTTATTGATGATAATATATAAGAGACATTTTTATTGCACGCTATTAACGATGAGATATTTACAAACAATAAACAATAAGATATATGACAACAGTCCTAATATGTTAGTTTAAACTAGCATGTTTATTATCACACAGGTCATCGTTAACTATATCATTTTGCAACGTTAAACATGTTAAGACACCGTTCACAATTTCTCATCAGCGATGCGGACTTTCTTGGCCGTGGGTTTCGTTGTATCAGAATGTTCTACCGGCTTATCTCCCTTACTAGGAGTGTTCGTTTTACTGTCCACAGTGGAAGCGTTGTCAGCCTCTGTTTCCTCAGTAAAATCCATGTCCTCTAGAACACCGATGACCTTCTGTGTCTGAAAAAGATGTTATAAATTGAAAACAGCATGCATTTAATCAAAATCACAGCCTCAATGAAAGAAATTTAATTAAAGTAACATGTTCAACAACCGAAACGCCACAGGCTAGCTTCATTATAACCATACCAGGATCACTACGCAGAACTTCCTATGCTGGTAGCGCCGTTGTGGTATTTAGAGTCGTTTATAATGTGCGTAGTAAGATGATGCATATTGTTGCACTAGCGAACCTCATATATAATCATTTTTTTATGCCCCAAACGCTAAATTTCCTTATTTTTATTCGCTCGCGATTCTACCCCACCCCCCTCTTGACAAACTTCAATATCAGATTATACTGTTAATACTTAGCTTAAATTTGTACTGAACGTTAAAATCTATTTGACTTCATTTATAATTTTATAAACTATAAATAATGATTACCACAATAGAATCAAGGACTTTAGTTAGAAGTACCTACATGTACATGTTATACTTGCTCTTTACATTTCGTCCCAATAATACCTACCCAGATGTAGAACTTGCTCGCGTGTTCGTTGGCGTGCTTCACGCGCTCGTAATCGAACTCCGCGAGGAGGGTGAGGATCTTGTAGCGACAATTCTTGGACGGGAAGAGCTCAGCAATTAACGCCATCTTCTTGTACACGTGCTCTGAACTCAGGTGTCGCACGATGTACTGCCAGTCCTGAAGACAAGCACATACCACAATTGTGACGAATCAATAAATACATAACTGTTTTACAAAATATTTATAATAAAAATGTTGTATAGAAATGTCAGATAATAGTAGTAAACACTATTATACAAGAGTATATATATAGGTTAAATAACCCCGCTAGTTGTAGAATGCATTCTATCGACGGTTAGTGAAAAACGCTGATTTAAGACGGGGCGAGATGTATTTATTCACAGTGTATCAGATCTGGGGCATAAAACAGGACCCGGACAAAACGTCCCATGGACATAAACTCATGCCAGTTTTGACATATCCTTTCTAGTTTTGCCAGGGTGGTCATAAGGTCCCATCTTAGTTTGATTTGTCCTACATTCCATAAAACACACACACACACCTCTATTGCCCTGTCTGGTTCCTCCAGCAACAGGAAGAGCGCCCCCATGGTGATGTGCACTTCCGGGGGCGGGTCGTCCATGTACATCAGCTCGTCCCCGGCGCGACGCAGTTCCGGTATGAACTTTGTGAAGTTCAACAGTTGTTTGAGCTTCCTCTGAAGACGAAAATAATACATGTATAACAATAACTTGTTTTTCATAGGTTGAATGTATGTAGCTAGATAACATTCACATTAAGTTTGTCTCTTGCTAAGCTTGATATCAAAGCCACATGTCATAGTCACGTGGTTATATCATAAGTGTTTTGGCAGTTGTTTATGGTTTATAATCTGCAAATTTTAATGAAACGCAATCCCTCCCGGAAAGTGCATATTATTATATTAATAAAGAACAAGACCAAACTCAACTTATCAAAAGCAGATCTTTATTTGCAATTTATGCACTTATCGTGAGAATATTGAGAATTTGCATGTGTTTCAAGTTATTCATTCGATCAATAAATGCACGGAAATAATTGCACAACCGCTGGCTGTGTGTCACCTGTAGCGTGAAGAGTTTGCGCGTCTCCAGGATGAGGGCGCCCCGGTCACGGTACCTGGAGACCTTGAGCAGCGTCTCCGTGCAGATGCGGTAGTTACGGCGGTGGATGGCGTCAAATATCCCTGACAACGTCACGTGTTTATGAATTATAAACCATGTAAGATGTTGTAATAGCTAACTAAAGGCTATAATTTAAATTCAATACATTTGTGCCCACACTTGATATGTTCTTGCAATTTAAAATACAGAAACCAAAAGGTCAATGGGTGTCGAGCGTTATTGTCTCTTTAGTATTAATGTGTTTCCTTTAATTGCCGCATTTCATGTTTATTATCAATTTATGTAAAACAAAATGTCGTGCTAAACAACAGTACATGTTTAGGTGACTAGGTTTTGGTGCTTTTGTTCATGCTACGCAAGCCGTACCTTTTCTGAGACTGAGGTACGCCAGGCGACTGCGGCCCGCGGCCACCTCGTCATCGTGCTTGTTCACCTTGAGACGCTCACACTTGTCCAGGGCTGTCTGCACGGGACCCGGCGACCGGCCCTGCATCGCCTTCAGTAGCTCGCCACGTGCTAACTTCTGGTGTACGTTCTTAAACATAAGTTGGGGATAGTTAAAACCCGTTGTAATCACACGTTGTTGTATTTTGATAACTGGAACCCATTGTAAGCAATTTAGTTAAAATAGATAATCTCAATGTTTGTTTTGGGATTACAAACACATCACACATTAATATTGTAGATATACACAAAAATGTGATAACGATCAAAAATAAATAAAGGTTCTTAACACCTCTCTAAAATTGTCGTCCATAGTTCGCAGCATGTAAACACACACTGTCACCGGCGTTCCGTACAATCGGGTCTGTCCGTCCTCTTCCTCGAGTGTGTACGGAACCGCCCGAATCTCGAGTGCGAACTCGCCTTGGTGCGGAGTATCCACATCTATCACGAGACGCTTGTCTTTATTTTCAACATAGCATTCGACCCATTGTGAGTAATCAATATCATTTGGATGCCTACTGTCTTTTTTCTTACTACTCTTTTCGCGCTTCTTTTTGACAAGAACGCCATTTTGATCGAGAGGTGTTACGGACGACCGGTAGTCGTCTGGCAAGGATCCATGGAGATCTGCTAAGTACGCCATCATCTGAGACTTCTGAATATGCAAGTTGAAGTGAAAGTGTCTTTTGGTGTATTTAGGGGGCCTGTTAACAGGGGCTGATGCGCTCGGTGTGATGGTTTGCTGGTACACTCGAACGATCCCTGTTGGCTTCGAGGGCAACACTAATCCATACTCGAGGCACTCAGGGCCCGGGCCCCACATGAGGGGTTCCGGTGATAATGGCACAAACTTGAAATCAGGCATGATTTCATTTACAATTAGCTTAAACTGACACAACTTAAATCGATGTGACTTATGAAGACCGCCATAAATATCTATTCGAAATATTCCTATGATGGGAAAACGTATTTCAAAGTAAAAAAAGTCATTGTGTCGACTTTGGATGACCATTTTATGAAAGTCTTCCAGCACATATTTATAGTTCGGTTCTGAGGTTTCTAATAAATGCAGTTCCGCCGACAACGTCAATCTATGTGCGTTATTGTTATCAGCGGCAATCCATATTTTGCACTTTCCAGAATCCGACTCAAGAACACAGCTACGTTTTGATATAAGCCTCAACCCAAATCTGAAGAACGCAGGCAAGAGTACAGGCAACCCTAGAAACTCATCCTTCTTGTAAACAGTGAACTCTGGTCTCAGGAGTTGCCAGCGCGGGTCATCCGCCCAGTTTGTGTGTAAGAACACTTCCGGTCGCGGCATAAAGAAGTCCTCGTTGATGAACGTCTTGACGACGGCCTTGAGGTTGTTGACGACCTCGGACCTGGAGCGGCCACTCAGTTCCACCTCGCGGCGTATCCACTCGTCAAACGAGCCACCCAGTCCGTCCAGACCCTGGTTCATAAAGCAATGTAAATGTACTCGTATATGTCTTAAAGATGCTAGGTCTGTAACTTTTTACCCTTATAATCGGTCACAAATCTTGCAATACAGTGAGTATACTAAATAAATTAATATTGTAAAATGAATTGCAATATTTTGCGATAAATAATGTGTTTTTGGACAAAAAAGTAAAAACACAACAACAACAAAACAAAAAATCAAACATAAAAACCCTTGCCGGAACCGGGGATTGAACCCGGGACCTCTTGCACCCAAAGCGGATGCGTTACCACTGCACCATCGAGTCAACTGAGAATATCGATTGTAGTCAAGCCATTTAACTGTTTCAACGCAATGGGTCGAAACGTAAACAAACAAAGCCAAATTTGCGGGCCAGACATTTTCAACAAATACATCTTTTCTGTAATATTTTACATGCATGAACAACTATATTTGGCAGTTTCTCATATTTACGGGAGTAGGTTTCGCTGCTTAAATATGGTTTAAATGTAAGATGTAAACAGGTCTGACCTAAAAGATACAGATCTAGCATCTTTAACCAAGACCAAGGTTTATAGAACATATAAAAAAGCCGTTGTACATGAAACAATATTTTAGTATGGAAACATACATGTACACGGTGTAGAAAGTAAACTTTACCGCTTTATTTGTATGTTGCTTTATTTGAAACCAGAGAACTTATTATATTATTGGAATCTTTACACAAGTAATTCTTTGCGAAAATATGGAATGAAAAACTGACATTATTTCAAAAACGTCAATATAAAACCTTCAATACTCGGTATATACTGTTTCTCCATAGCGTTTGGTGTTGAATTAAAATTCAAGTTTTTGTAAAATGTTTTGTACGAAAAAAATTCTACAAGTAACCTTGCAGATCCACTCGGGATGAACGAGCTGCCAGTCTGCCTCGACGTGAACGGCTACCCAAGAGTCGTCCACCACCTGCGACCGAATGTCCGTCATGTCCATGTTCACCTGCCGAGCAACACCGGATATGACGACCGCCTGCAGTCCAGCCTCCCTTATAAAAATATGCTTGTTACAGATTACAGTAATGTGTAACAAAGTAGATTGCAATGCTTTAAAACGTCTGAAGAAGAAATTAGTGGTTAATTATTTCATAGATATTCAATATTAATCATCAAACGGTATATTTAACGCATTAAAAAGTCCTTCAAAAATCGTCACCGACCTGCACAATGCAGCGTACACTTCCGCATAGGTCAGCTTCCCCTGTGAGAGGAGCTTGATGAGCCCCCGGGGTGAGTCCGTCCTAGCGGCAACCATTACGCCGCCCTTCACCGGCTGATAGGCCAGCCACACGATAAGGGCGCGCGCAATCATCAGGTCCGGTAGCGAGTGGAACCGAATGTTCTGCTTGAGGTACTCTGTTAGCGTCTCGAAAGTCTGCGCATGCTCGGATTTTGCCTGTACATATTTAAGATACATGTAGTAAGAAAAAGGATGTTTGAATGAGTTTTAGACAAATAATTTTTGTTAACTTATTAGTTATTACTACCAAAATTGGAATCATTTGTAAACTAATTAAATATTTTAATAATATAGTATTTACATTAGCAGTGGATTCGAATACTAAGTAGTGATTTACTTAAATGATGTATACCATAAAACTATGAGTCAACGTACATTTTTAGCGTGTTCGTCTATCTCCTTGAACTCAAGAGAGCCTTTTCGGGGCATGGAGCGTCGTGGCATTCCGTGTTTAGATACAGCATCAGGGACCAGAGTTGTTCCGCTGCGCTTGACAAACTTCCGGGTCCGCTCCTGGTTCATGAAAGCCACGCGGCGCCCGGAAGGAGTAAGGATAGGCCGGTTGACAAGTGGACCGCTCACAAATGGCGAGTTGAGAAGCACCGTCCTTGGAGTCAGTCTTGTGTCGGGCTGCTCATAACTCGAAGCTATAACACGTATTATTTACATATCATTCACCACGTCACATGCTTAAAGGCACAATGAAAAAGCATACAAAGCAATTATATTTTGAAGTTAGATTCATTTTTGTAGTGTTGTCTTGTTAAAAAACATATATTTAGACAGGAATAAACTACTTACACACTTCCAAGAAACAGAACTTACTTAAAACGAATGTAATATTCTTCGAAGAACAAACCATTGCAATTTTTAACAAACCGTGTTGAAGCTTTTCTTTATTTACATGAACATTACTTATATTCCAACCAAAATAACTCTTAAAATGTATTTCACTTTTGTATGTTTACATGAAATTTAAAGGGGAATACTTTCTAATTACTAATTACCAGCCTTTACAATGAACTGATATAATTTATTTTTAAATCTTGTTTATAAAATTAATCAACACTTACGAAACGAGCTAATGGTCTTTGAGTCATCGATTTCATTCATGTCGTTTTCCACCTCGCCCCAGTCGAACTCGTCCACGTCGTGGTTGTCCACGTACCAGGGTATGGTCGGCCGTATGTCGTCAATGGTGAACGCTTGAGGCTCCGGGACGCCATAGCCCGGCAGCGTCGCCGGCACGTCATAGGGCTGTGGAGCAAGAGACGGAAGGTCAGGGGAACCTTAGCGCACAAATTATTATTTTGTGGTTAGACTTTTTCTTAATTAGATGTCATAGAAATGCACAAACCATAGAAGACCTATTAAACCGAACACTGTTTACCATCAGTGTGCCTTTACAAACCAAATGTAACAATACAATGCTAGTAGCTAATGTCATGTTTTTAAATAGTGCATACACGTATACATGTATTACACAAAATACCTTAACCTCTGTTTAGATATATTGATAATAAATGTAAGGTAAATTTTAGAAAGGACTAAATATATCTACGGTGAAGAAGGGTAAATACAACTAAGGGGTGTGAAGAAACAGGGAAATTGAGGTTAATGGAATCACAGGGGAAAAGATCGTTCTTGAACCTACATATACATATATATATAAACAAGGGATTCAACTTCAATATGAACGTTATACATAGTGCCCCCACAAAAAAGTCTCTATCAAAGTCATTCTTTGGGTTACAACCATCCAGTTTTCG
>Ga0224511_10002006_pt1 | contig 13200 bp, 10 predicted proteins | sample SF_May12_sed_USG_2_FD_169988 | JGI IMG/M metagenome (GOLD analysis project Ga0224511, IMG submission 169988) | Sediment microbial communities from San Francisco Bay, California, United States - SF_May12_sed_USGS_8_1 | ecosystem: Environmental > Aquatic > Marine > Sediment | place: USA...
TCCGTTCAGGTTATGCTGCGCACGGATTTTGTGCGGAACGGCCACCATTGAAACTGGGCAGTTTGCTATGGACGCGAAGAGTCCATCAGATGTAAAAACTCTTCGCGGGCATATATATGGACTACCCCTGAATACTGCGTACCAAAAGGGGGGGTGTCACCCTCATTACAAATAGGCCTACTAGTACAATGTAAGCGTAGCGAGCACGCGAAACAAATGTTTTAAATAAATGGTTTTATTTTGGCCTTTTCAAATGCTACAGAACGTCAAAATATAAGAATTTGACCCTTTTCCCGATGCGCTGCTGATTCAGTTAGTATGAGACCTCCCCGTGATTCACCGGAAGTTTGCGAAATAAATATAGCTTGACCCAGATCTAGTTTTCCAATGGATATGAAACTGCTCTGATGCTCTGTGGCTGTCTCAATCTTCTCTAGCAACCATGGACTTAACACATAAAATGATTGTGTTTTCATATTTATTTGTTATTTTGGAATTAATGACAACTATATCTGGTAGGTAAAACGCAGTGCTAGTCAAGATAACAAACTGATAAGGTACTTGAGTATCTTTCGGACCAGTACTTGTTCGGACACATTTTAAGTACTTAGAGATTTTAAGCGCTACACTGACAAAACTCAAGTCCCCATCATATTTCATTTTTAAAAAAGTAAATTTATTAGTTAAATGTTAAATCTTATATTTCCTTGTGTACCTCAAGCGTAAAGTTTAAAAAGAAACAAATGTCTACTGAAATTCTGAATACTTTTGAATTGAATTATTGATATAAAATTATACACTTTATTGTTGAAGAAAATTGACAGTTTGAGTTATAATACACATATTTTTTATCACTACAGCAGTAAAGTCCAAAATGTTGAATGATTTAATATTGTTCTTACTAGATCTAGCAAAGAAAATGCAAGTTGTAACAATGTTATTTTGATTATAAGAATATTCTATAAACTTATAGATTCACTGATTTTGTAGATTATGTCATTATCATTTTACATATGTCCAGTAACTATGCTAGTTTAAACATTTCACTTTTAACACAAATCATATAAAATGTTTTATAATAAAAAAATTATTTAAGGTGCCGATGACACGTCTCGGTGCCCAAATCATGTTCAAGGAAGATTTTTCTTGAAAACCTTCCGTAACACCTGTTACATGTTTGTGGACATTGAAAAACACTGGGATGAAGCCAGACAACACTGTTGGCGTGATGGTGGCGAAATGGTTGTGATAAAGGATAAAGAAACCATGGATTTTATTAAAGAAACATTGAATTCACGGGCATTAAATTGGAATAGGAAGGGTGTTTGGAATGGTGCTAGTGATCTAAGAGGGCGAGGCTGGGAATGGACAACAGGTCGGTGAAAATTATTTTTTATTGTGTTTTCTTTAAAAAATGTTTTCATGAAATATATATGCAAGAAACACCAAAGTAAAGTCTTAAATGGACAACATTTTTAGCTTCTTGTTATATTTTTAATGTTTATAATCTGATTTGCGCAAAGTGAGAAATACCTTTAAGATATGAGACATGACACATCAGTTAAGTCTTAAGAGTCTTTTCTAGCCTCCTTTACTTTTTAATCCATTTAATATTATATAAAATAATCAATTCATTAAAACAATCAAAGATAAATTAATTACCGAAATTTGATCTATAATCATTGTCAACACCTTTCATACCTAGGAGAACCATTAAGCGCTGGGTACCAGTACTGGGCTCCGGGTGAGCCAAGCAAGGTCTTTGGGCTTCTCTCGCTGGAGAATTGTGGGTGTATGCGGCGTAACGAGGACTGGCGTTGGCATGATTTTCACTGCCACATGGACTTCCAAATCTATAACTTCATCTGCCAGTTCCGTAAGTGTCTTCGGCTTGTTTATTAGCCCACTTAAATAGTATTTATTGACAAAACACACACACAAAAAAACAACAAGCAAAAAACACTCATACTGATATTGTGACGCAGATGGTAGTTTTCTTCATTTCAGGTCTTAATCAATCAAGAATTGTTTATATTGTAAAAACTATAATTGGTTATAAGATTTTACTTTAATAAATTATACATTCTTTTGTGCAGATACTTTAAGTACCGGTAGTTATTTTTCTATAAGAAATAACTGTTTATTGGACATTTTTATGATAAGTATGGTATTACTGTAACAGAGAGGGGAGAGTTGCTTCAATGCCTGCTACTTTACATTCAAGATGTGCTTTTTTAATGAATGCTTTTGGTTTTAGGAAGATTCTGTTCTTTTTGTTTATTCATTGCATTAACATGTTTTCTTTAAGCGTAGAAGGATACAGCTATTTGACACATTTTTCACACGGATACTATCACGTTAGCTTTTATTATTTTCTGCAATTAATACTAATCTAATATTCTATGTAAGATTCAATGGTTTCACCACTTTAATGTCATGCCACCGAATTTAACATTAGTTATAAGTGCATTTGAATTTCAGTGGCCTACTTGAAAGTGTCATATACTTTTTGTGGATAGTTGCCATTTTCATCATATGTTATTTACTGTAATGGCCCATCACTTAGTTTGTGACATTTGAACATTCCAGAATATTACAAGCCTTAAATGACTCCAGAGACCTCACCCTGTAATTTTTCGGGCAGAATTTGTAATTTATATCCTAGTCTGAAACTGAGTTCAAATGATAGACGGAAAATTACCGTATAGCTAATGTAATTTGTCTGACCGAAATATTATACTGAATGGCCAATGCAATAAGGTTAGCTTGAAGTTGAACAATATTATATATAAAACACACAAAATCTAACCCAGAATCAACAAATGCTGTGTAAAGCATACCTCTAGATATCTTTTTGCTGTTTAAAATGATTTGAAAACCTTTTAGTAAATTGTTTCATGTTCTCTGTGTTCAGCATCGTTTGTGTAAATGATTTTTTTTCTATCTAAATTATAAAATATATTTATGTCACATTTTATTATATCATATACATTTCAACATGTTTTAATGATGATAAATAATGAAAACCTTGTCATATTATCAATTCAATTCATTGTCATATTTTCCATTCAATTCATTAATCATTATGCAATATGTTTGAGTGGGGCTACTACTCTCACTGTCCTATTACATCAAATTGCGTGGGTTTTGAGCCAATGCCAACAAATTGGCAGGAATTCCAGAAGAACAATCATAATGATGCCTACCGGTTATTGATAGTGCTGTCTGGCGAATTTCTCAGTGACTAACCTGGCTGACTAACTGGCCGTTGATGCTAACATAGCTGGGTCTATTGGCCTGGCCAATATTCACTTATTCTGAGTTCGATAATACATTCAGCGGGGAAAGATATATGTGTGCCTGTTTGGCACAAATTTTAGAATCTCATTGTGTGAGTGTGTCACCATTATACTGATTGGAAGCAAGTGGTTGTGCCTTGTAGAATGATTGAGTCACCGCTATTCAAGAAACGTAATGATGCTGAAAATTTCCTTAGATCTTATTTTACTTAACTGTGATACTTAGTCTTGTGCCCTATTTCAATAATGCTTCATTAACTGTTTGTTTTAGAAGTGATGTTTAATGTATTTCATTATGTTGCCAAGAAGACTTTGATTTGTCTAAAAAGTGCCCTTTGCTGATAAAAAAGATCTTACCAAAATGATTTCTTCCAGAAGGCAGCGTATAGGTTATGCTGTGAAAAATACCATTTCATAATTAGTTTGTTTCAAATAAAAAGCAAGGTTACCCTTTATGACATGATAATAATAGTATTGTAAAATACATACAAAATATGTGTTTATTTGTCATATATGTCGTATGTGTAATGTGTTGTGTATAATAATAGAAATCATAGAATAGCTATAGATATACAGTAACTGTACACACATCATCAATAAATAATGGTGTATGGTGTGTTGCAGCCCTGTTGGATCACTCGGACCCCGGCCAGCCCCTGGTCCACACTGGAGCACCCATGGTGACCCATGTCGACCATAAAGGTGGGTGTCGTCCTGTACTGGCCAATGAAGGCCTCATAGTAATATAGTTAACCTTGAATTATTTATCAATTGAGTTATACTTGTACAAACATTAATGTAATGTCCTTGATTGGTTTGGAAGGATGGTCATACCATTAGTATACAGTATGAAGAGTTATCAATCAACTTTAATTACATAAAAATAAGTGGGTTTGTCTCTCCTGCTCACTGGAAACATTGTTTTGTCCTCTACAACGGCTAATAATTCATTCTTATTGTCAGAAGTGTGAGTTGAACGGGGTAACTGCCATGTGATTATCGGGTTGCAGAGTAACAGTATTCATGCTTATTTGTTTCAGTGACGATAATTGCACTCAGCACAGGAGGATGTCTGATTCTGATCATTATGGGATCCATCATCTACTGCCTGCATAAAAAACAGTAAGTGCACCTGACAGACCTTGCACCTGACAAGGCTGCTGTCAACGTGTTTACCATCTCAGTAACCAGAGTCATGATCATGATATCTGCAAGTATTGCTGTAGCAGAGTGTACTGAAACCTGACTGTTCCAGGCTCAAGTACTTAGTTGTCAAAACGACTGAACTTAATTAACTTATTAAAAAAAGTTTAACTGATGTTCTATTACCTTTTTCTGACGTTCTATTTACTTGTTTTTAAACTGATGTTGAGAAAGTTCTCAGCGGAACTTTTCTGCCATGACTTGTGCACAGTAATCTTAATCTGTTTTCTACGCATGTTTCTGACACTGCATAGTGAACTTCTAATTGACATTCCTTGAGAAGAAATTACAGGTTCGCTTAAGATAAGCTAGTTGTAAGATTTTACTTTGGCTTCTAACTTAGGTGACCTCTTACCCAAGGCTGGCCCACGCTAAATGCCAGAAGTTATAGGATTGTCGAGTTGATTGCTTACAGATGTAAATCTTCCTCATTGTGACCTGCTATTTGGTAAACTCTCTTCCCATGTTCCTTCTCTCTTTCTTCCTCATTCTGATGTATATATTATGCCTGTAGGACATAAAGGTGTAAACATACTACCTTGTTTGTTGAGAAGATCCTTGTTCAGGTTATATAAGTGTGTCCTAGTCTTGAGAGTATGAATTGAAAAGATTTCAGACAGATTGTATGATACTATTTGATATCTTATTCATGGCACTGCATGCTTGTTTTCTTCCTGAAATTTAATAGCAGTTGCATTTTTGTCTTGTGGGTGTACGCTATTGTTAAAAGTTGTACAAAACAAACTATATCAATTTAAACTCTGAAGGATATAGTTCATATTTTATTACATTAGCCAATGATGTTTTAATATGGCAAGTGTCAACCTCAGTATTGATTTATTTGCAATAAAATATTTGTATTGGAACCCACCCATTGCTGTATGTGTGGAATATTTCACCTGTAGTCCTCACACTTTGTCTACAGTCAGCGGAAACTGTGACCGGTAATCTTTGAAATGATTCACACATGACCGCCATAAGTGTGACAAACATCTGCATTCTAACAAGCGATGATACAGTTGACCTTTATTTAGGTATTCACTATTGTCAAAGACTAGCTTTGTTTTGACAAGTGTTCTAGTTGCTATTTTCAAGTATAAAAAGTAACATCCAACAAGCATTTTGTTCATCTTCATCATCATTTCTACAAATTTCAATACCATTGTGAAACTTAACATTTTTCTGAAATCCGTGTTTTCTCCTATAGCAACACCCAGCATGAGTGAACCTTAGTTGACCTTGCTGTGACCTGAAACCATCATACCCTCCCATCACATGACCTACACTGTGTAACCCACCCACACAGCAGTATCTGGCATCTTCTGTGGTTAACCCATGCTAATTGTGGCCTAACCCAGAAGTGTGTAAGGTCACAGGCTACATCGTACTCTTCTCAGATTTTGTGAAAAATACATTTGCACTCCAGACAAAAAGGCTCCAGCATGAAAACAAATGTCTTTTAAAAGCTGTTGATCTACAAAAATGTTGTTTATATGGTTCATTGTTCATGAAAGTCTGTAATATTTGTGGTGGTTTTGTAGAGCACATGGTTTGTTTCTGGTTTTGTTTTCTTGAGGCACTGTAAGATTCTGATACAATTTTTTAATGCACTAAACCAGACTTGTATTTCTGTTTTATTAGACTAATTTTGTAGTTTTTGCAGGGATTCAATTTGTTGTTCAAATTGTATTGTTTGGTTAAGATAATATACAAAAGATGTGATTGCAAATGTTTTTGAAAACATTTAGTAGTAGATCTAAAAAAAATTCTCTAAAAAATCGGTCAACAGTAAAAACGAAAAGCTCACAACAAAATGAACTTTTGTCGGTCATATAAAATGTCATTCTGGTCAAGTCTCTATACGTCATTTCTCTCCAATTATTTGCATCAAGTTACACCATAAAGGGTTGGCTGTTATTTGTAAGGACAAATTAAGGATCTTTAATGGACTTTCGTTAGAAAAATAACATGCTTTCAGAGCTATTTGTCATATTTTTGGAGAGTTCCTGTATTGATGTTGTCTATGTTTGCCTTTTATCTTAATAACTATACATGCAAGTACATCTATTATTTGTCTCCTAATAACTACTTATGTTTTCAGATGAAACTTATTTACCAATTTATTTCATTATCCTTGGCACATGGTAAACAGGAAGAAATTGTGTATGAAGCCAAACCAGCTTCTCTCAGTCCCACCCAAACGCTCTCCAGTTGTTATGTAGAAGGTACATACAAAATTGTACTCTTCATGGAATCACTGACCTCCTGTCAACCTGGTAAATTGTTATATGAGGCTTGGTCAGCTCTTGAAAATAGCCATAATACGAGTCATGTAACAGGGCATTCACCTTTTTATTAATGGTCAACCAACAAAATATGAATTCATTACATTTAGTGACAAACACAATGTGTTTGTTTATGGACAGAAAGGAAATATTTCTTATCTCATTGGCTTGAGGTCATTTCTTTTGTAAATCATGTAATATTCAGTTTTGCTCTGGTCAATCATGGAGTCGTTGACCGCTGCAGGATTTAAGCTTATTATTCTCTATTGTTGATTGCCGCCCAGCTAGCATGCAGCTTATCCCATGTCTCGACATACAAGATAAGGGTGACTGTCAAGTGGTACTATATTTATCGCTGCTGTGAAGGTCAACCATTTGGCGCACACTCTCATATTAGTATGTGACTACCTCAGTGTACTTGTACAAGTGATATATGTTTTAAAAAAGACCCATATAAAAAGGACATATTTGCGAATTGCTTCAAGTGGGAGCTGAGTGTCATGACCAGTGTCAATGCTAAATATGGTACATATAAAGACCTTGGCCTAAACTATTACTATGTTTGTTTTACACTTTACTTTTCAGCCTACGGCTTTTGTGCTTTAATATCTACACAATTTAACCTGTAACTGTGATCTAACTGTTGATAGACCATGCTTTTGCACTTTCTAGAAAAAATGCTCACTGAAGCACATGCGCTTGTCAGATTTATCATGACTTCAATCTTCTACAATTTCCCTACATATTGTGCACAACTCCTAGTAAACATGAAGCTCTAAGCTGCACCTCTGAAAATACTCTTGTTTTCAAGGAATTAGCCTTGAAAATGGAACAAAACAAAACTGTTATATCTTGTAAACTGAGTAACCTGTAGATCTACTAAAGCTCAATTCTCTGTGACCGATTCTATTAAATGCAAATGTTTGTCATCTAAATTAAATTGTTTGTTAAAGCCACTCACACTAATTGAAACTTGTTCTCATTCATTGAGGTTGATATTGCACTGATTGGAATCATTTATTCCGTGATGATCATGTGAAGGAATGGCGCTGATATCAATAACAATCCTTGGAGTGGATCCATGTGCCATTGTCTCTGATTAAGTTGATATTCAACCTACAGCTGACACTCTTGTGGAGCAACACGGGCAGGTCTTTCTGTGCAGAAGGGTATTCAATATCTTAGTATTAAAATCATTGTTCTGGTATTATATCCATTATATGGTCCATACAAGGAATTAATATCTATAAAACAAGATTACAAATTATAGAAATCTTTTTTTACAATTTTTAATTGACTGCTATAAAAAATAAAATGAACATTAACTGTTACAAAGTTTACTTGTAAATCTTTCTTACTGGAAACTTTAATTTCAAATGTACATTTCCATTCAAACAAGACATGATTTATCCATTTATGAGAAAGTGCTACATTGATTGGCGTGGAGTGCCTTTTACTGAAAATGGGAAAAAATACAAGTACTTTATGTGGCTTCAAAGTGTGAACAATCCTAATGTGAATATCATTAGTTAGGAACATGTTCTTGCTATTATTAGATTTGGGACCTTGCTGTGCATGCTGGGAGATACCAGGGACTGTCAAGAGTGGAGGTGTATTGCCACTTACGTTAACTATTTCATTAAAATTATAAAGTGCCCAATAATGAGGGTGGAGTTCTTTCAAAAAGAAAATATAGATGGGAAAACATTTTGATACCATTCAGTCAGAAGAAAGTTCATGGAAAGCAAATATGTTTGATCGCAATACCAGCTTTTAAATTAGGCTAACTGTAAAGAGACAGTTATGAAGAACGACATATACAGTAGCTTTCCTCCCTTCTACGCACATCATAAGAAAACTTTTGACACATTTTTACTCCATTGTGACTGTATCTCAAGGTTATGTCTTGTGCCAAATATTTATACAGTACTTGTTTTTATCCTTTCTCTATCTTGTTTAATTGCATGACATAGCCTCCTTTAATTATTCTGTTCAGGTATATTGCTTCATGCACCCATTGAGCTGCCTATGGTTTTAGGAACAAGTAGTATTCAATCTAAACCTAATTGGAAACGCCTGTCTCCAAATGTCTTTTAGATCAGAGACAGGGGATTGTGGAGCATTTTATGACGGTGAAGTAAGTGAAGTACCGCTGTATGTATTGCTGTCATGGTAGTGATAAACACAGTGATATATTATCGAGAGGCCTTGATCTGCAGCACACAACACCTCCGTTGTCAGCAGCTCAACAGCTGACTGTAGCATTCTCACACTAGTCATGGCCATGTTACTGGTGACATTGTAATAATTTATTGTAATTCGGTCTTGTAATCTATTTCAGTCATATGGTAAACACATGGATTCACTCCGGGTTTATATGTCCCCAAGCATGCCTTGTGAATACATCAGTTTGTCCATGGCTGCCCGATTTCTTGCCCTCTCTGGGGACAAGAGGCAGCTGCGTTTGCAGACTTGCATTAATTGCTTTAAAATAATACAGTGGCGTAGGATTTACTTGGTTACAAGATACGTGATGTCAGTAGAGTACTTCCGAAAAGATGATAAACACCATCACAGACAGTTAAAATGATTATTGTTCTGTAATGGTATACACTTGTCACTCTCATAAAGGCGTGCTTGTGTGTTTACTGCGTATTAACAGTAATTGGAGATGGTGCTTGAATGGTGAAGATGATGATAATGATGGTCACTTATGAGTTCTTGCAGTTGTCAACGTATGATTGGCTTAAAATGTCATGTTGTCTTAATTGCCATCAGTTGCTGATATCATGCACAACACACCAATGTGACTACTTAACCTTTGCAACAACATAAATCTACACCTCTTCATGACTTACCGTTTGCCATGAAGTTGATAACACTTACCTTATATATTTTTTATGATTTGTCGAGTACTTGGTGACATTTTCCCACAGCAAATTTGCTCTTGGTAAAAATGAATTTAAGATACGCTAGTGCATTAAAAATTTTGTAACAAGGAATACTTGCTGATACATACTAATACAAGTAAAACTGCAAAGTTTAATTTGAAATCTTTCCAACATCACATAGGTTCGGAATGTTGTAGACAGAATGAGGGCAATGTGTACATGCATACAGTGGTTGAAGCATAAAACATGAAGGGCCAGAACATTACTTCTGTAATACAGTTTGGCTACATCAATTGTGGAAGCACTGTTATGCTGCATGTAATTGGCATGTTGGGAGTGTTGCCGCGCTCCACGTGCTTTCTATTGACAGTCGTTGCATTTGGCTCACTAAAATACACCTAGCACTGGCAGCTGGACAAACATTGACAACCTATTACAATACATTTGTTCCAGATATAGGCATTTCAATATTTATTTGTTTGGATGTTGGTGATCGTAACTTGCAAGGATGTTTACAGTTTTGCCTGTTTAACAAAGTGTTCTTTGTTTTCTACCTTCAATTTTTTTCTGACATATTAATTTAGTCCAATTATTATTGTGTGTGCCTTCAAAAGATCTTGCAAGAACTAGTGAAAACAATGCACATGACATCGACAAAACCAAAGACGATTGAAGAATTACTTTAAAAAATAGATCATTTTAAAGAAATCCTAGTTCTACTTGAACATGTCTTGTGTTTGATAAAAAAGTGCTTCCCCTGCATACATTTTATTTCTGACAAACTGTTTGCTCAAACTTTTCTAGAATTTATTGCCTCTCACATAAAGATTTTTCTCTACTTTGACTGCAGCATAATGAACTGTTATCTAAACATCAGTGGTCTTTTATCAGCTTTGGGTGGAAATGTTTCATTTCAAAAATGAAGTTTTGCATGCAGTATTTGTATTAATGCTTCCTTGAAAGATATTTTATGGATCACGTTTATGTAATTCTAGCCGGCAAATATTTCAGAATTGCTCAGAATTGTTTATGATTGGCCATTTTATGTGAAATTGTAGCAGAATTACTGATCCAACGTAAATGTCAACATAGAATGTACAAATGTATACAGTCAGCCAAACTAAACTGTTTTTGATGTAAAACTGCATTCCTGTAGGGGGTGAAACAAGATGGGCAATTAACATAAACTTGTCTCATACTGTGCTCTTAACAAAATACATTTTGTTAATATGAGTTTTATGTCAAAATAATAAAAGGTCCTATAACTTAGGCTCTGCATCGATCACAATTAATTGTTATCATGTTAAATGCAGTTTGTTTACTTTTTAACTAGATATTTCTTCTGGTATGTTGATGCATGTAATAATATTTGCCTAAAAACTTGATGTAACTTGTCTGTAGAACTCAAAAAAAAAAGTGTGGTGGTATCTTCTTTTGAAATCTTGTTGAAGAGTGTTTACATGAATAATCCCAAACCGCATACTGGTAATGATTGATAATAGCCCATTTCATTTTGACCCATTTCTTTGTGCTTGATTCTACTAGACCAAACTTCCAAATCTTAACTTACTTATTTTTTTTATTAACTTATATATAGAGCATTAAAAGAAAAATTATATTATACTGTTCTTTATTTAAAAAAAATTTTTATTCAAACAAATCAGACAAAAAGTTGACAAACAATTGGGTGAAACATAAATTATGACTATGACTTTGTACATAAAAAATATTATTTCCTCGCAACTTGTGTTCAGCAAGTGTTGTTGTGTGTTTCCAGTGAGCAGCAGAAGCGGCTGCACCACCAGCAGGTTGTGCAGTACCAGGCTGCCTCGCCGCCCCAGCGCGGGTTCGCAACCATCATGCAGGCCGGACGCCCAGACACCGACGACGAGCCTGGGCTGCTGACGACTAACGGCAACGGAATCGCCCATAATGTCCGCCCAATCAGTAATATATACTTGGAGCCGTCAGAGCTGATTGGTGGGGGTCATGGTGGAGGTGGGGATGGGGCGATTGGGGGTCCGCCACAGCCCCCTGTTTATGATGAGGTGGGAAAGACTGTTTCTGGTGGAAGTGTTAATAGGAATGGAAACGGACTTGGGAAGTCGAGTAATGGTTCCCTCGACCAGCTTGGACAAGGTGGTGTTGATGGGTTGTTGTTTGGGAATGGAGATGAATGTGCACCATTGTTGCTGAGCATCGATGGAGGGGCGGTGTCAGTAGGAAATATGGCTGCCCCTGGAGAGGGCGCTAGCTCAATGTCTTCTGAGCGAATTAGTCGGCTGCATTCAAACAACCCTGATGATTATGTGGAAATGAGCTCAAATATCAGTAGAGATAGTGGGCTTGCTAGTCTTGCCAATGGAAGGAACATGAGTGAGGAGAACTTGAAAATGGGCGGTGCCACGGGCACTGTGAAAGACACTCGGCCATCAAACATTTATGTGTCGCCGATGACCGTCAGTGACTATGTTAGAGAAAACGGGAAAAGTGTTCTGGGCGATAAGTCCAGTTTACAACAGGTTGTACCAGAAACCCACAAAAAAGACAATGGAGAAGATGTTCATATTTACTGCAATAGTTTGGACAGGTTTGAGGAACCACGGGACCCACCTCAGTCAAGTGGCTCCCGACCCTTACCCCCTGTGCCTCACTGATCTGACTTGATACAGGGAGGATGCTGTGTACTGGCTTGAAGCTTTGGCTTAGATATTTATGCTTGATTTTAATCTAAAATCTGATATACTATTGCCTTTTGTAGAGCAAATAAATTATACATAAAATTAGTAATGTTTTAAGTCCAGAGGGTCATGTAAAAAATCAAAATGATCAATGTAGTTGTGCTTTGTCTTAGATCATGTTCTGTTTTAATAGTGTTTTTTTCAGAAATGTGTATTTTTATGTGCATTGCATGTTTTTGAAACTTTGTTTTCCAAAACATAAAATGTTAGACTGGTGAATTATTTGATTGAGAAACAAATAGAAACAGCAACATTTAATTTTGTTTGATCTTTTTTCACAAAATTGTTTTGACGCAGAGTCTGATATTTCTTTTTGATTGATGTAAATGCTTTTGACACAAATTAGATTAAAGCTGTAAAAAGTTGCTTTTGAGAATCAAACACATGGGGAACAATCCTTCAAATGCACAATTTAACAAAACATTTGTAAGAGTTAACATGCTGTTTGAGGCTAACTTGACAAAATATTCCTCAACACCTGAATGCTTTCCTTCAGTAACAAGTTCGATTTATAGTTATAAGAAACTAAAAATATGTAGTTCCATTTTTTTTTTTAAATTTCATTCTTTTACCATATAACTTTCAAGTTATGTATAAATTCATAGTTGTGACATTTGTTTTTCGAAAATATGTATTGAGAAATGGTTGTCATTTTCAGGCTGACCAGTGTCCCTACTTTTCCTACTTTTCCTACTTTTTCCTACTTTTTGATCCAGAGCCCTACTTTTCCCTACTTTTTAGGAAAACAGCCCTACTATCCCTACTTTTTGGGGTGTCATGT
>Ga0224511_10002007_pt1 | contig 13200 bp, 4 predicted proteins | sample SF_May12_sed_USG_2_FD_169988 | JGI IMG/M metagenome (GOLD analysis project Ga0224511, IMG submission 169988) | Sediment microbial communities from San Francisco Bay, California, United States - SF_May12_sed_USGS_8_1 | ecosystem: Environmental > Aquatic > Marine > Sediment | place: USA...
TATATATACTAGAAAAGATACACAAGAGACTCAAACAAAATATATTTAAGATGATAGCATACAATATGTAATTTTACATATAAAACTGACAAAGTTATAACGACTTTAATTGTTATATATGTGACCCCGATACAAATACGTTTGAGTTTGCATTATGCATAAGTAATGCCATATGCATATCTACAGAAGTAGGGGATTATTTAGGTCGGCTTGAAGGGTGTCCCTTGTCGGAACAGCTTATCACAGATTTAGTATCGGATTTATGTATAATAATAGATTATTGCGCGAGCAATATTGCGAAAATGTTACTATTTAACATTATGAATATATTATACATACATACATATATACGAGTATGAATCGTACTGTTCGTTATATAATCGCACTTGTTGTCAGCTCGCGTTTAGGCGCTGTACAAAATAGCGCGACAGTAACACTGCCGCGAAATCATTTAATTACAGTTTGACTTCACACAAATAAAACGACAAGAATACCAAGTTATAAAGTTTATTGGTTTATCGTCACTATCTGTACATCCATATACACAATTTACAAGGTCATGACACACAGGTTTACAGACAGTGCAAACTACGAGGGTTGTTTCCAATGAAGCTTTGTACATAAAACTCCACGAAATTGTCGTGCTGCTATTTTATGACGTCATTTCAAAATACGACATCATTGCATAAACCCACATAATAGCAATAGGATTTGTAATATTGCACGGTGAATGCAATCTAGCGTCATCCGAAAAACTTGAAACACTGACAGTTATTAAATTTTACCAGCAGCAAGGTGACACTCCATCCAAAACAAATGAAAAAGTGCAGCTACGCACGGGAAGCATACAGTGAGCTGCACATTATTTTTCGATTGGCACACATGTTGTAGAGAAGTAACCACAAGTGTGAACGACAAGGAAGGAAGAGGGAGAAAGAAGAAAGCTACACTGACGTTAGTGACGTAAGTGGCGAATGCCTTGACAGGCTTTTAACGCATGAGATAAAATTCGATGTAAGTTACGGGACCATGTAGGTTTTTCTTACGAGGGTTTTTGAATGATATAGTAAGAACTAGTTTTTATTCATATGTTTTTAATTAACGCTATGTATTGAATAATTGAAACTGAGGATATCGACGATCTAGGTCTCCAACAGTGCAAACGTTCCATTTTCAAAATGAAATAAAAACAAATAACAAAGTTTAGCAATTTAAATATGTAAAATTGATTTTAATAATTACCGTAATAGAATTTATTGTGTTATGTTTCTAAAACGGAAATGCATTTTAACCCCATTTCTTCATTAACACTACGTACACCCGTGCTGTGTCCCGACCTCTTGAAAGACACGGAGTTGGTCCGTCGTGCGCAAAATTCACGACTCTTCGTTCACAGAGTGAATCAATGTCAACTGGAGCATCGCCATTAACGTTGTTTCGATAATGCATGAGCAAAAAACAAAAAAAATAAAAACAAAAACCCTTACCGGAGCCGGGAATTGAACCCGGGACATCTTACATACAAAGCGGATGCGTTACCACTTCACCACCCAGTTACCTGAGAGTATGGATTTTAGTCAAGCTATTTAACTGTTTCGACGCAATGGGTCAAAACTGGTCATTATTGGGTCAATAAACAAAGCCGAATTTGCGTGCCACACATTTCAACAACTTCATTTTTTTCTGAAATATTTTTACATGCATGAATAACTATATTTGGCAGTATCTCATATTTACTGGAGTATGTTTTACTGCTTAAATATGGTTAAGATGTAATATGTAAACAATTCTGACCTAAAAGATACAGGCATAGCATCTTTAAGACCAAAGTACACATATTTCTCTTCTTCTGATTCAGAAGAATACATTGCAATTTCATGAAATAATAATTGTCACAAATCGTAATTAAAATTAATACACATGGACTTCTATCATTTCAATGTTTGACTCGTATTGTTGTCTTTATAAATGGTATGCTTCAATAAACACACGTTCACGGCTTGTTTCGCAACAGTTACTCACATTTTTATAACGACTTCAACTGGAAAACGTGAATGAGCCAGTGCGCGTTGAAGTTGAAGTTTAGGCCGATTTCGCAACCTCCCTATTGGCAGAGTTAAAGCTCCTATCCCAGTCTAGGTGGATTTTAATTCCCAAATCAAAACAAATCAAAATAAACAGCGGAATTTCACATATAATCATTATCAATAGAATACTTCTTTGAATTTCATTAAAATTCCTCGTTGTCGTTAGAAAAAACATGAAACAAATACGCGCGTCCCCTGGTCTTGGAAGGATTTCCCGGTTAATAAATACAACGGAATTCCCTTCGACGCGCACTTTGCTAGCTCACTTATTATTTTTATATCGGCCCAATGATGCTCAAGAAATAGCGATTGTTTTATTTGTACTGAAAAGGCTCAATTACTACCCTAGACTTATTGTATGTATTCATATATATATGTTTTGTACTTGGGCCAACTGAAATAATGTTGATTGTTGAAATTTCGTTGGTATCACAGTATAACACTTTTCTGCAGTGCATTTTGCGTGACATCACATATCATACATTTAACACAATATATTGACAACACATATTCAGTAAATTAAATGTGTGCATCTGTTTTACTGAAATTAAACATAAAACTATTGTTTGGAATAAAGCACATACCGCAAATAAAGCGATATGCCACAATGAGGCAAATGAATGTATGTAAACACAGTTTTTATATATTTTTAATTCCAATATAATTTCAAAGATAGCAATGCCTATGTTACTTTTCCTGATAGTTTCTCTTTTCATGGTAACGTTAAAAACTAGTACACAATTTTCAAGGAAAACATATAAAATCAAAATCAATAAAGCAATGTTTATGCATATTCTTATTATAACTTTGAATAAGTTAAATTATGTTCATATTTGAGTACCCATTTGAAGATGTAACAAATAAAATTTGATAGCCGTTTTGTGACATAATTAAAAGAATTACCCTGTTGAACAGTCACTTTAAACATACTCCATATAAATTTGAGCTGTAAAAATGTGCATATATACCCCGGACATGGTTTTGGCCGATCAAATGAGAATAAGTAAGTCTGGTCAAAATAGCGCCGAAGGAGTCAATCTAATTTTAGATCGATGTTTGCAAAATAAAGCGTTCGAAACGGTTTATATTTATTGCAAAAGAAATGTGCTATTACAATGTTATAGTGACGTTTCTTCGAGTGAAAAACGTATCAATAATCTAGTTTAATGTAACTTGATATATATATTATGTTTGTTAATAATATTTTGAAATGTTCAATTCACCAAATACTGGGATAGGAGCTTAATACTTGCAAGTTATTTACATAACTTGTGTAGACTTCTAAAAGATATTCCTGAGCTAGTTTAAAAATCTAGGACGTCATTTTGTGCATTCAATATTGACCACAGCGTATGGTTTACGAAATAAAAAAGTGTAAAGGCGGCCGTATTTATCATACACAAATAAAACAACTAATAAAATTAGGGAATTCTAAAAAATCCTTTTCCTTCGAAGCTTACATATTTGTGTAGATCGATCAAGGAAATTTAGTATGAATTTGGTAAAATGTTTTTCCTTTGCTTGGACTTATTTTACATTTCGCTCTATAGTACCGTTTAAGACGAACATTGGCGATCATATAATGTATTTATTAGTGATTCAGGGGTTCATTAGAATATAGCCTGGCAATCTTATACGTATATTAGGCATATCCTTTCTTGTATGTCAATATTCTCCGTATCATGTTCCAAAACATAAAGTGTGTTGTGTTCTGAAAATAGCACATGGGACATTTGGGGCGCGAGGGGAACGTGAACTGTAGCCTGTGGCAGATATAACGTACATCGCGACGGACAAGTAACAGTCCACCACCATTAAACGCTGATTGTCCGGGGTGAAAGGATCAAACTACAGAATGTCAACTGGAAGAATATAGTGGTAGAAGCTAAATATATTAATGGATTGAAAGTATGCGTTTACTGTCAGTCCTGTTAGTTACATTGTTTAAACATACAAAAAAGTACTAGTATCACATAAGGACTACCGACTCTAATTGAAACACATATATAGACTTGCAGCAATACTGAAGATTTATGAACTTAAAAGCATAAAGGAATCGGACATATTAAAATGAATCACCAGGCCGATTTTACCATTTTTCATTATTTAAGTATTGAATTATCACAAATTCTTACAGTGTGCAAGTTATTAATTCCCTTGCCAAGACAGATATTATTGTAGTAGTGATTAAAAAAACTACGCGGTTAAAAAGTAAAAATAAAACATGAAAAATATGTTTGTTATTCGTTTTAATTCATTAAAATCTTTGAATTCTTTAATTTTTATTTTCATTTGGAATCGGGACTCCTTAAGTTATTGTATGTAACTTACAGTACGATAATTTGTATTTAACGTTTGGCATATTTTATTACGAATGAGAGCAAAATTACTTGCTTTAGTAACCTATACATCCTTAATAAATTTTATAACCAATTAAAAACAGTGCTTACTGAAGGAAAGCAGCGTCCCAACATTGAGCGTTTTAACCTTTCGCCGGAACCGTTCTACATTCCTTTGTACAAGAGTACAAATTGCGTCACTCAGCTACCTCAGACCAGTTAGCTCTTGTGAACAACGATACCACGTATAAGCTATACCGCCATTGTCTTATATTTATCATGGACAGTGTTTTCCGCTCCTCAATGGTAAGTCAACCTAACATGCATAATTATGTCACTATATTTACTAACCTAGATAAAACACGCATGGCTCAAATAAAACAAGTAAACACAAAAAACTTGTAGATAAATATTGAAAGATTATAAAGCATTTAATAGCGAGCGGTTTTATTAAAGATGCACATTTATGTTGATGCTCTGTTCGTATCTATGACAAATATGTTTGAGATTTATTTGTGAATTTATATTTTTCGGGAGCTGCTATATTGACGGTAGGTAGATCTACGCTTTTTCGGTTTAAAACTGAATTAAAATAATTCTCTTAGGGGTGGTGAGGCATCTTTAAATACCATTCAGATGCAGCTTCAACAAGGAAATTCGTCGATTTGATAGCTCCAGCCGAACAGGTTTTGTCGATTGATGGGAGGTAAAGAAATTTAGGGAAAGGTGTATGTGAATTATGTATCTCATTAATTTGCAACTTGCAGTAGACCATATTTCAAGTATAAAATCAAAGGGCAATAACTCAAAAATTAGGAAGTGGAGGGTTATGATTCTTGTGCAGTACACTTCCACTCATTAAGGTCTATCTACCTATAAAGTTTCATGCTGATATCTTTTGTAGTCAATGAGATATATTCCACACAAATTTCAAGTATGAAAAATAACAAAGGGCAATAAATGTGGATGTTTATGGTTCTTGTGCAGTGCACGTCTCCTCAATGAGATCTATACACCCCTGAATTTTCATGTTTACATGTGTCATAGTCTTTGAGATATAGCCCCAACAAGTTTGTGACGGACGGGCGAACGGACATCCGTACGGACGAACAGCCGGACGGACAACGCCAAATCTATATTCCTCCGCCTTCGGCGGGAAATAATAAAGCCGAGGCTGCTCTTTTCACTAGCAGGGTATGCTGCCGAAGGACTCATCTTTTTGCAGATTAAATAAATATATAATTAAGCGTTTTGTTGTTCTGAAAATGTCCATATTTTAATATGACCCTTATTCTCTTTTTCCCTGGCCAATATTTCATAGCACATTATATTGCATTAAAGAAGAATGTCAAGTGTCGTTATCTTCAACATTTAGTGTTCACTATGACACAGGTTTATTTAAGCTTTTATCGGGCAACAGCCAAACGGTTTGAATCGTTTAAATCAAATAAAACTACTGCCACTTAGTCTGTAAAATGTATATGTTTGTCTAGAACGTATTTAAATTAACTTGATACATTCCTTTGTTTCTACCAACGGACTTATTTGTACATAAACGTTTGCCCTTCATGTCGTTTTATGCAACATGGGGATTCTTTCTGCTTTTTTGTATTTGCATGCCTTTGTTCCATCATTTTGCAAACACCAGAAGAAAGGGATCAATATCGTTCTGTGTCTTTAATTTTGTCTAAATAGTTTGGAGGAACAGCGCACCATGGAAGTTCAAATCATGGCATTACTGCTGTTTTGTTTGTCGTCGACAGCATCAGGTAAAATGTTTGATCACTGCTTATTCGCTTATAATTTTTTATAGGTGATCATTTTACTTAATGATATAACTTCAATATTTTATCTTGATATGAGCATATATATTTATTTTCTATTTTAATGAATTTTGAAAACAATCTCACATCTATGATTCGTACCTCATGACGTCATTAATTGCACTTAAATGCCCACAAATAACATTTTTGTGAAAGAATCTGGAAAGAGGAATGGTAACCTGTAAAACAGCAACACAGAGTGTGATGCATAACTGGTTTTATTAAAAGTTTTAAACGTTATTCCCATCATATATCGTGTATGTACGAATTTGTATTATATTTACCTAGCTGAAAAAATGTCTTCAACAGAATTTACCGTTTTAATCTACGAATGGAAAACTCGTCATGGAACATACATCATGTACGCATATTGGTATTGAACATGTATTTGTCTAGCTACGTGCGTTGACGTGGAACCAAACTGCGCCCATCTGAACCTGTGCGTGGACAGTCCTAACGCTGCTGAACGACTTTGCAAGAAGTACTGTAACCTTTGCGAAAATGGTAATCATTCAAGTTAGTGACTTCTTATTTATTTTACCTCTATGTACAATTGAAATAATGTCCGTCAAATGTGATTCCTCCTTGCGACACTCCGTCTCATCAAAGTGAATATTTGTGCCTAGTACTTTGATTTAAATGTATCAATTCACGGCAAGGTAAAGGCATATCTTAACCTTTGAGCTTTAAGATTGACCCCACCTTTTATCGTTTTAATAGATTCTTACTCGCGATTCTTCGACTCTTCAAGATAAACATTTGTGCCAAGTTATTTGAAAAGCCATCCATCCATAGCGAATTGAGAGTCTGGACAAATATAATATTGCCCAATTTTGAACTTTAACATCTAAGTCTGACAACACCTTTTATGGTACAGATGTTATACTTCAACGCGACACTCCGTCTCTGAAATGTTAACACTTGTGTCAATGTGTTTTAAATCCATCAATTCAGTGAGTCTGAACAAAACGAAATTTTACCAAATTTGACCTATGGCCTTCAACCTGTAAGTCTGACTACTCCTTATGTGGAACGCACCTGAAGACAGACGGACGAACTCAAGAAAAAACGAACAAACATTTAACAAAAAGGTGGCGCAAGTGGGCTCGATAATAAAAATTAAATACTCATCAGAAAACAGAAAACACATAATGGACTGAAAAATGAACGTTCAAATAAAATACAAAAATTACAATTTATTTAGAAAGCAGTTTCAGTTATACTGATAAAATTAGTGTAAGACATCTTAAAAACGCAAAACAGCAAATGACAAAAAGTTCTTGAACTTAAAGATATACTTATAAGATGGAAAACTGAAAATATCGAAAAAGGCGCAGAAAAATCTAAAATATTTTACGAAAGTAGAGAAGAAAAGAGCTGAATCAAAGGTAATAAAAAAACTTGAAACTGAAAAAAGAACCTTAATAAAAATGATAATTTACTAAATTATACTAAAAACTACTATTTTGAACATTATAGTTGTGTTTAAACAATAATGGACACTGATGATTTTTTAAATCTTGACCATACTAAACATAATGATAATGAGCACAAAATACTTTTAGGAAAATAAGCTAATCAGAATGTGAAGAAGCAATTCGAAATATGAAAAATAATAGAAGTCCACGTTATATCTGCAGAATGGTATCAATTATTCTGGAAATAGATTAAAGAATTTTATTTAAATTTAATAAATTACTCTTATGCAACTGTCTCTTTAACTGAATTACAAACTCAAAGTATAAATGCACTGATACCTAAAGAAAATAAAGATTCTAGTAATATTACAAATTTGAGACCCATATTTTTGTAGAACATTGATTACAAAATCGCAGGCAAAGTTACACTTACCATACTTTAAAAGTTCTGAATATTCTAATAAATAAAGATCGTAATTGTTTCTTAAAAGGGAGATATATAGGAAAATGTAAGAACAGTAATAGAAATAATTGAGCATGCTGAGAATATTAAACAATCAGGCCTAATACTCTTTTCTGATTTCTCGAAACCCTTTGATAGTTTAGATCACAAATATATTTTTGATAATATCCATGTATTCAACCTGGAGCCCTCCTTTATTATTTGGATAGTATTGTTTTATGTCTCTCCACAAAGCTGTATTACAAACAATGGATACTTCTCCAGCTACTTCACATAGCAAAAGAAGAAGACAAGGTTGCCTCTTATCGCAATATGTGTTTATCTTAGCAATGGAAATGTTAGCAAATCAGTAGTTTGTGTTACAGTGAACTGAAAAGGGTTATTAAAAGCGTGCGGTAGAAATAACTGTATTGTTATTTTGAAATTTGCGACGTTACATACAGTTTATTGTCGCCATCAATATTAAACTACAGATTTCCCTGATGTAAAATTTATACAAATATGATTTCAGGTACTTCGGCGTTTTTGGCTATTGGACTTGTTCGTTTGGAAAATTCTACAAACATAGCGTTCATGGAGCCTCGTCTAAATGAAGGGGAAGACTACAATAGAAAGACAGGTGTATTCACTTGTAGAATTCCCGGGTTTTATTGGTTTTCAGCGGGCATCCAAGTAGCTGGCATGTCAGTTGGAGTTCACTGTTTTATATTACAAAACAATATTCAAAAATTGCACATATTTGCTAATGAAAATGGAATAACGAGTTCAGTATCTGGCGCCTTCCGTTTAAAACAAGGCGATCTAGTGCAAGTTGGAGGTTGTTTTGGTCGTGAGCAGCTATCTGGTTCTGACACGATATATTTCTCTGGCATGTTGATCACACCTGATGTTTAAATCACTGTGTTCCATAAGAGCATTTACCATCTCAATTCAAAGCAATGGGAAATTAAGTTGTTATAACTATACAGTAATGGACTATGTTGTAACGGCATTATACACAGATATTGTACTTGGATTTGATACAGCGTTTGTTTTGCATGCTTATCTCATTTTAATGATAAGACATTAATAAATCAAGTTATACGCCAATAAGATCAATAAACGGGATGATTTCTAAAAATATTGAAAGTTGTGCATGCTAAAGACTCTTTTTTTCACCATTTTTTAATAAAAAAACATATTGTGTTTTGGCAATTTTGGTTTCATTATAATATGTTCAATCTACTTAACTTCAACTTATACAATTGTATTCTGTTTACGGATATGTTTAAGCATTGAAATGTGTTTTGATCATTAAAATTTAAGTCTAGCTTTTCTTCTGTTTATGTATAAATAGATATCCTTCGCCATAGGTACACTTGCCATTATGCATGCGTATCTTTTCTGTTTGTTTTAGTTAGACTGATTTTGAGTTCTTTATTGGCATTTGCCAATTTATTTACATAAGGATATTGTTGTTAAGGATTAATTATTAACCGCCTCTTAAAACAGTTAAATTATATGTTTGATTACAAAAAAATACATATGAATACATAAAATTATTGAACCATTACCTTTGTAAAGCATTTGTTAACAATTCATATATTAATGAAGCAAAAGTGATATCCGATAATGACTTTTCTATGATATATTGATATTTGAGCCGTGCGAGTTATGCGAAATGAACATCAAGTGTTCCTTCAAACAATAAAAAGCACATGTAAATATTTAAAGATGAACATGGACGTTTACTGCAAATGAAAACGGGTCAAGCTTTAGTTAATTAGCCTTAAAATAGATACGAGTACGTCTGTCTTTCGTGGCATGTTCGATAGATCAAAGAAGTGCCGGGTAGGCGACTCATATTGACCGATCGCCTGCCATAAGGAGAGGGGCCATTCTGAGACGAGACAGAAAAATGTGGGCCCATATTCGAAAAACACCGGTAAACAGCTAAGAAAATTTAAATTTCCTAAAGTTCGCTTTGTGTTTTATTTTTATTTGAAAACAATTTATGTAGACTTATACATAATTGGATCTTCTACCTACCCTATACGTTAAAATGTGTACTGTTCCCTGGTTTGGTTTGGACGTTCTTAAGAAGTAAGTTAACCACCATACGGAGATAGTGATTGAACATGGACACAAGTAACACCAGCGATAGGGTTACATACGCATGTTTGACTGTTTTCTTCAAATTATGGTATTTTCATTTACAATACAAGTAAATTATTTACTTTACTTGCTACAAGTTTTCCACTGCCATTGCATAATAGTTCAAAATATCAGGGACGTCATTTTGTGTATTGAACAGCGTCTGGTTACACGAATAGAATGTTATGGCAACCGTGTTTAACGCAGAAAAATACAACCAACTCACGAGGCTAGCATGTCGTAATAAAACATTTCCCTCAATTTAAATATTTTTGTAGATCAATCAAGGGAAATTAGTGTGCACAGAGTTAAATGATTTTCATTTTCTTGGTATCATTTTACTTGTCGTTTTGTTGTACCATTGATCCATTGAAGACGAAATCGGCAGTCATAATTTAAACATATAACTTTAAAAAAGTAAAAAGTGAACATGGACAATTTAGCTTCTGCCGATTGTTTCTTCATTTATGTACATAAATGCCTCAGCTATGTTGTTTTCAGTTGCCCAGTGTTAATAAAACAATTGAACAAACACATTTATCACAAACGGATGTGGAGTTTATAAGAAACATACGTAAGGGTTTAACAACTATCAGTAGCTCGATCCCTCCCTGATCTGGTTACAAATGCATATGTCCATTTCTTTCGGTACATATGTTTGGGCTCACTTTTGACGCAGAGGTTTAATTGTGATTTAGTTAATTGGAAACGTAGCAAGCAAAGCTCTTTAAATATTAGTAAACTCACTATTTCAGAAATAGCTACGATTGTTTCAACCATTTACGTACCTCTTGCATGAAGTGGTTTAATTAATTATCGCTGTCTCAGTAGTGAGTTTTTAAATAAAGGTACACATAACAGTGCGTTTAAAAGAAACTATGTTTTAGGGAAAGCGGATTTCAGTGGTTAACAAACATAAGCACCGTTTACGTGTTTCACAATAGTTCTGGCTTGGTTATTTATGTAATGCTTTCGACGTGACACTCCCTTTTTTGTCTAACCCGCTTGGGACATAGCCGCTTCGTTGTTTGACGTCTGTCAATGCGTCTAGATTTGGCTTGCCTGGGTCGTAACATCATACTCATATCAAGCCGTGTAAAAAGAAAGAACAGTTAGTATTTATTGAGTTATATATGCCCTGTCTGTACTGATTTGTGAAACTGGTAAGACAGGTTACAAAGAGAAGTTTACCCAATGTTAATTAAAGAAACTTAGTAAACCACAGAACATTAGGCACAAGAGACACACATGATAACAAATGCCATTAAATTGTTATTATAAAATGCTAATTGATTTTAACAGAATGCTATTCACGTAAAAAAATCTAAATTTGATTTAGTCTATCAATGTTTTTGTTTAATTTCTTGACACTTCCTTTGCAGGTTATGTTTTGACAGTACTTAAATCAAGCATGCTGCACATGTTGCGTTAGTGAACACGGGTACGAGATACACATATTCATTCGGAGTTAAACAATTCATTTATTAGCAATACCTATTCGTCTTAACTTAACACGTATTATTAATGTATTTATATGATACAAAGGTTTCTGAATTTGCAAATTTGCTCTCATATTAAATAATATATTAAAACATAAGGATATAGTTAATTCAACTTACACTGGCAGTGTACTAGAGACGGTTTTGTTAAGCTGTTCTTAATATCAAAAGAATTTATGTTTACAATTTTTTACATAGCACGGCCTTAAACGATATCATCAACGGTCGCCACAATCAATTTCAATTTCCCACAGTTGTTGTAGATTAAAGTATGTTTAAAGATTTTATTGTATATAAGGACAATTCAGATACGCATTTGTATCTATACTTGTAGATAATAAAATTACATATTGGATCTTGCAATGTTATTCTGATAATTATATCTATATCAAGTATTCACAAGCGTATCATCTTTTTGTCAACAGCCCTTTATGCAGTGAATATCTCACGCGTATTTACAATTCACACACATTTTAATCGCATGTCAGCGTGCTTGAAATTTGGACGGCTTGATTAAACCTATTATGAATGATATTATCTAATATGAACAACTTTGAACTGATGTTCTAATCTCAACAACATGCACTGCAATTGCTCTCCCAGATAGATCCGTTAAATATAAATATCAACCTACAAACACAGATTGAACATACTGGTCTAGAACGTCTGCGGACGCATGTAAATGGTACACTACACAGATTTGGTTAGGACATACGGACGTAACGCTGAAGTAGTATCATAGGGACTCACGGCAACGATACATAATACACTGACGCAATGAAGACTGCTCTGCAACTGGCGACATCCGCGCTGTTTCTAACTGCGCTGACGTACGGTAAGGTTTACTTGATTCTATTTTATAACAAAAGTTCGTCAATTGACATTATCGCACGAGACAGTTTTTTTAAAACTGAAATAAATAATTGACATTTTTATACTATGAGATTTTCATTTATTTTATACTTTAATTGTATGTTTTTGTTTTATTTAATTTTCTTTTAATATTCTTTTAATACAGTAATAACATTTAGTTTTGTTGATCGTAAATATTTTGTTGATTTTGCTACTTCAGGTTTCTTACTTTCACCGAATACAACAAACGGCAAGTACATATTTAATAATAATTATTATCAAAATAGATTGAAGATAAATTGTATATACCACGCTAAATGTTGTGTGGCGTGAAAAATCGAACCAGGTGTACAAACAGAACATCACATTTATAGAGAATTAGCTAAAGTCATATCTGCAATAACAACATATATTATTCTTGATTTAATAATGTATAATCTTTTTTTCGCAAGGGAATGTCCGCATCAGGGCTCCAGATAATTATTTTTCCTAGGGAGTAAATGTACGCTCTCCTAAACGAGTGAGGGGGTAAAGTACTCCCTAATTTTAAACCCAGGGAGTAAATGTACTCTCTTATTAAACAATC
>Ga0224511_10002009_pt1 | contig 13197 bp, 4 predicted proteins | sample SF_May12_sed_USG_2_FD_169988 | JGI IMG/M metagenome (GOLD analysis project Ga0224511, IMG submission 169988) | Sediment microbial communities from San Francisco Bay, California, United States - SF_May12_sed_USGS_8_1 | ecosystem: Environmental > Aquatic > Marine > Sediment | place: USA...
CTGCAATTGTTGTCTCCCCCCCCCCCCCTTTGACAAAGTCCAGCCCCCTCCTAAGGTCAACTCCTGAATCCACCACTGCATATGTATTAAAATATAATAAACCGACTATGTGTATAAATACATAATAAATCGACCACATGTATTAAGCCATAATAAACCGACGATATGCATTACTACATGACACACAAGTCAATATGTATAAATACATAATAAACCGACCATATGTAAATACTACATGACAAACAAGTCCATAAATTATGTATTAATACATGTATGTATACCCACAACAACAAAGTTCGCCGGGCCTCAATCTGCGTATACAGTAGTATGCAAATGAGTAGCTGACCTCAAAAAGACAACATCACGCGAACATGTGTTCGTTCTTAAACCTTTCTTCTGCAGACTACAGAATCGCTGGAGTTACCGTGATTTGTTTATTATATGGCAGGATCAGTAGCGTGCAAAACGGACCGAGTTAGCAATTATATGCATGCCGTACGAGAGGCGTGCATATCCCTTGTCACACGGTAGGTGTTCATTTCATTTAATTATGTTTTTATTTCATTGTTTACGGTGCACATTATTGCGTGGCCTGATTATTACTTTGACCTAGTTTACATTTGAATAGAAAATATTTGTGAATCGATGTAAATATAGGTTAAATGTGGTACCACTTGTACTATGTTGAAGGCCATTTGATATTAAGACACATTTTGTATTTGTACTTCATTTGTCTTATAGTTACCTTTGTAAAATAAAGTTATTATTATTATTATTATTATTATTATTATTATTATTATTATTATTATTATTATTATTATTATATGTACAGGCTCTTTTCGTAATCGTTTATTGCTACAATAATTTATAACAAAATAAAACTAGTTTTTGTATATCCTCATGGTGTCCTGCTCTATTATTGAAAATCAGTAAATCGGTAAATCGCAAATTTGTTCGCGTTTATTGAACAGACTCAATCCACCGGCGTATCAAACTGTCCCTGATATTCTTTTATTGGGGTTATACAACGGACAGCGATCAGGCGATTTTTGAATTGCGTACGCATGTGTCATGAATGTTAGATACTTTGAATGATGATTGATTTTGTATGTATGTCCAAATGTAACCGATTTTATAAATGAGCTTCATCTCACGATTTGATAAAAGATACAGTAAAGTTCTCTAAGTATCACCCTATTTTTGATTTTTAAAATTGTATAGACATGCATTGTTAAATAAAGCTTCATGAAGCAAGATTGCCGTTTGTCAATTTTCCATATTTTTTTTATAATGTAGTGTTATTTAATTAGCGTGATTTACCCAGTTCATCAGTTAATTAGGTTCGATTTGAAATACATTGAAATGTCTAAAATTCCAGTGCTTTTTCCCACGCCATCCTCGATTTTTAGGGGAAACGCTGTTCTTACGCAGTGTTGCACAAAATTGCATTTTTTCTATTTCGTTAAAATAAGGATCTATGGACTCAGTATTATCATTTGGAAAGAAGCCGGTTTCTCTTCTGCCAACATATATCATTGTACTATATTCGTATTTGATGTTTTGTTTTGACGAACCATGTGTTTATCATTTTGTAAACAAACTTAATAAATGCGTCGCAACATATTTATCATGAATACGTGATACATGAATACGATCATTCCCATGTTTCAGTGATAGTAGTCTCGCATGAGAATCATTTTATGCGATGTTTCAAACGCATATCAGACGTAGGTGTCATTTGTATTTAGCGATAATAGGCGACAACGCATGGATTTTTAACTGTTATCGCTGAACGCATTTAAGTAATTGTCTGAACTGTTGAAGAAATTAAGTATCTAGATATTTTTTAATTTACTTTTTTTTCTATCACAAATGCACTTTCTTTTTCCCCTTTGTACACACATACATGTTTTTTTGTATTCAGTGTACCATTATTAATTAGCCTACTATTATGATGACATCATTTAACTTTTGTGAGCCGTTCCTTCGCCATGTGTACTGTATTTTGTATTTTATGTATTGGTTATGCTAATTCTGCCCCTAATAGGGCCTTATGCTTCTGTAAATAAAAGTTTAAAAAAGTAATGCACCTTTATGCACTGTAAAGTATTGCAGGCGATATCAGGACCAAAACGCGACTCTGCCAGTTTTGCAATATCAGCTGATTTTTTTATTTATCGGATTTATCTTTTGCAAAACAATATACAAAAAGATTATTAGAAAAAAATATGATAAAGTTCTATAACCATCTCTCGAAGTTATCTTTTATCGCTACGTATCTGTCGGCGTTCACGGATTTTGACGTCGAACAAGGTTATGAAATATGTTGTAGCAGGTATTGCTTTCCTCGCTAAAAGTTAGTGTTGCTGTGCGAAATGGGTTGCAATGAAAATAAGGTTAAATACAAACTTTGATTGTCAATAAAGAATCACAATTGTGCAATTAAAGTAATAAAATGTCATAATCTCTAATTTTCATTGACAGTTTAACTTGTAATTTACTTAACTGGAAGCAACAAGTTGCAGTCGTAATGGATGTTTTATATTTTTTATTTCACATAAATGTCAAATAGCTTCCTTATTTTTACTGAATCGAAGGGCCTTACATACTTGCTAACTTTCAATAATATTTCAATATCATAATTCATTTTATGCAGACCGTTTAGGTATAATCTAGGCTGACGTTTACCTACACCACATGCATAAAACGCTTACTCAATGCTTGTGAAATCTTGTTTTTCGTTGGACATTTCATTTCGTGTATTTCGTGGGTAGGACAAATCCACGAATTGAAAATCCCAATGAAATGCTGTTTTAATTTAATAGTTGTGTGTTAAATTTGAAAACCCACGAATTCAAGTGTCCACGAACATGTCAGCATCATCAAACCACGACACGTGCTCACGAAATAAATGACTTCACAGTAGCCTGTTCTCTGCACACATTATGATTTTAGAAGTCACCATCACATTCACTAGCGGGTCCAGGTGGGGGGGGGGCGCACCCGGCGCGCACGGCCGCGGACCAATGATTGTTTATGCCTAAAACGCTAAATTTTCTAAAAATTTCTTCGCTCGCGATTCATTTTAAGCAACTTTTTATTAGAAATATGCCAAAACACCGCTAAAATGACTTTATGCTTCAATCGTCGTTACTTTCAACTATTTTATACCCCCCCCACCCCCATTGACAAAGTCCACGCCCCCCTAAGGCCAAATCAAATCCTGGATCCGCCACTGACATTCATTACAACAATAGCCGTCACAAAACTTTACATTTATGGTATTTAACCCGAAAAGGTTAGAAAAGGTTACGCTTTTTGCTGTTGACACAAACTATTTTCTAGCCAAGTATGATAATTCGTTTGCCTGTCATCATGATCTCGACCAGAATGAAGCATCAGCAATTCCCGTCATCCGTCATAATTTCGCTGACACTGAAAATGCAAAAAGATATTAATTAATTAATTAAAGAGGTATTTAATTAAAGGGGCATACTGGGTGCAAAAGTAGGTTTTGGTTGTGTCAGAAAAGGCTATTTTAGATACTTTATGTATATACACGTATGATTTTTATATGTTAAAATATTAATAATTTTACAATCTGAGTCAAGTTTCTTAGAACAGTATCGACAAATAGGTTTCGTTTTTGGAAAAAAGCACCAGATGAATTGCAGAAAAAGTTTATTCATTTGTTATTTTTTATTTAATCGTGATAGGTAAAGCACTTTTGGCATGTAGAATGTGGTTCACTTGAATGTGGAAAATATATAAGTTGTATGTAAAAATCTAATTGGCTACCTTTAATCTACTTTACGTGCTGAATCAGGGCAAAACAATGATCATAATGTCCGCTCATTTCACAGGAAGTTTAATATAAACGATGAATATAAAATTAAAAGAAAATTTAGTTTTCGCGCAGTGAATATAACGTGCTAACACATTCTGGATTATAAGCAGTAAGTATTGATGCTTAGTAATATTTTTAAAACTTGACGATGTATAAAATGTACCTTTAAAAATTTATTTGAATGTATAGGTACAGTTATTTGTATTTATTAATTTAGTGTTGCTGATATTTTACTTTAAGTAAATTAATAGTTCATGTCTTAAATCTAAAATAAAATGGAAGGTTATAATTGTGCATGATGCCATATTTACTGAAGTTGAACGATGAAAAATTTCTAGACGATACACCTAAATTACGATGTCTTTCAAAAATGATTTTTTCTATTATATAAGACTAGATGTCAATAACAAGATAAGTTCAATAGATATCCAAAGCAAAAATGTTGCAGATAAAGCAGACAATCGGTTTTTGAACATTGCTCTTTCTCTTCTTAAACGTTTTCCACTTAAGCCATGCTGTCGATAACGCTTTCCCCGTATTTGGTTTCATGGAATAATACTCACAAGTCTCATTGAGAATAAATGGCTAGATAAGGGTTCTACTTGCATGTTTGGACATACAATTATGTTGCCTAAATTTAGATCTAAACTAATAAAGCATAAAGAAGCCCAATAATATAATACTATTTATAATGACATTGTATATGGAAAATAAGGCATGTAGAAGATTAATTGTCCGGTATATGTATATACGTATTCAAATAAACTGTTTAACGTGCTATATGATTTATTTTACGTAAGATCTTTACTGGCATTGAACTTAAACATCGTGACTCATTTTCGATTGATTCTTTTGTTAAAGAAAGCGCGTTATAAAATTTGAATAAAGTACGACCTTTTATACTTGAATCAATTTATTCAAGGTTGTAAAATGATAAATGAATGTTTTGGTATATGAACTCTAAAGCAGCAAGAATATCATGAATCACAGTTTCTGAATTGCTGTTAGCAAGTTTACAAGTTTCCTAGTATGTAGTTTCATGGCATAACATTAACACGTCCGATAAGACTCATTGAGAATAAAGGGCTAGATTACGGCTATATTTGCATGTTAGGACATACAATTTTGTTGCCTAAATCTGCACGGAATGTGATTTTGATATTGAAAAATACATGCCCGACAATCTCATGTCAAGACGCTGATAACTGCGTGCTGTATGCTGATAAGCCCAAGAAAATTGTAACCTTTCAGGTCATCCGTAAAGAAATATGTGACAGCGAGCACAGAAATAAGTAGGTTTCTCATTAAATGGCTAAACATGTACAGTTTGCCAAATACTACACAGTTATAAAAATCAAACTAATAACAACAAGTAAATCATAGCATGTCTTTTGCAGAATTATTCCGTTTACATAGACGTCAGGGACAACATGCATACACCAACACACTGCACTGACATAATAATAACTTTTAAACTTTTATTGGCCATCGACATATATAACCTTTGGCCAACTATAAACAAAGAATATTAGCATGCATGGTCAAGATAGTACATTTTACATAAAAATTACAATACAATACAAATTATACGAATGTTAACTGGTATATGCATATAGGAGTCTCCTAATAGAATGCAAGTCATAGAGACTATAAGTGGAAGCAGCAAAATTATGAATAAAAAGTCGTTTATGTTTAACATACAATCAAATAAAAAAGGAAAGATTATTCTGTCAAAATCACGGTGTTTCGGTGATAACTTGTGTTTCTATTGCTTGCATTGGCAGTGTGAACGTTTGGTAAGCACGCTTCTTTGTTGAGATCTAAAATATTAAAGCATAAGCCCAATACAATATTAATATAATTACATTGTATATGGAAAATATTTTTTCCGGTATATGTATACGTATTCAAATAAGCCGTTTAACGTGATATATAATTTATTTTACAAACGATCGTATTTCTTTATTGCCATTCAATCTTAACATCGTGATTTATTTTCCATTGACTCATTTGTTAAAGAAAACTCGATATAAATTATGAATTTAAAAACGACCTTGTATACGTGAATAAATTTATTCAAGGTTGTTAAATAATGAATGGATGTTTTGGTATTTGAACTAAGGCAGCAAGAAGGACGTGAATCCCAGTTTCTGAATGAGTGTTAACAATTATAATTAAATACTCTTATTGTTCGTGTTGTCAAAGCGTGTCCGTGTATTTGTTGACGACCAACACACATCGACTGTTATAGCCACAGACAAATAAACAATAACCAACATAAAGGTAATATCTAGATTCTTTATTTTGTTACCAACTTCTGAAGTCATTTAATTAAGGTGATTTACATGTACGTTAGTGTTGCAGAAATGTGTGGATACTTTGAAAATGATCTTAAAACTTTGTTCAGTTCAGTCGAAATTATTTATAAAATATAAAACAACTTAACTTTTGAATTGTTTCAGTAGAGGAAACCAATCCTGTTTTATACATCAGGCAGTCATGCGCATAACTTTTAAAATTTGTTAAATACTTTTACCATTGATTATAGTTTATTGACCATATTAGTCACGTAACAATAACAGCTACACATGTATGAGGGTGACACCCCCCCTCCCCCCTTGCGTACTGCGTACCGCTTTATTTTGGCATTGCGTACTGCGTACCGCCATTTTTTGGCCTTGTGTACTGCGTACCGTTTAACAACAAAAACCAACCATTTTGAGCGTTTCCATGTACATAAAGAAGTTAAAATTACAGTATGTTGTATGCACATGTACAGTAATTCTTGAAAACATAAGGTTTGATGTGTTTGCTTGTTAAATTTCCTAGATTTTGACCTCCCAAAGTCCTAAAATCCATGTTTAAGTTTAGAAAAGCTGAAATGAGCCCAAAAAGCGCGAGCGTAGCGAGCGCGCAAATTTTTTCAGAGTTATTTGACTTTGTATGTCATGTGTGTTGTGTTTTTGATGAAAGTTGGACCTTTTTAAAGTAAAAATTGATGTCTGCGTACGATATAACAGAATTTCTGCGTACTGCGTACCGACCCTTTGCGTACTGCGTACCGTCTTAATTCCCCCTGAATACTGCGTACCAAAGGGGGGGGTGTCACCCTCATGTATGCTTTCAAAACGCACGGTCCTTTGTATTTTAAAGCAGTAACCAATTGTTAGATGTTGGCTTGTTGATTTGGAGTTCGTTTAAATGAATCATTTGTTTATTTACTTGGAATGGGGTAGTGAGTCAAGTTAAGGATAGTAAATGTTGTAATTATACTTTGCTAGCTGAAATAAGATCTAATAATGTAATGATAGTAATCGACTCGGTGGTTAACTAACACGTGAATATGAAGCGACAAATAACACACCTATTCGATTGTATACTTCCTTTTTACGTCCTTAACATTTCAGTTTTACTCTACCGCATAGGTTTACTAATAAACACGCACGCACATGGTGGTTTTTTACATTCTATATCACCTACAATAAATACTACATTAATTAGTAATATTCATTCAACAATTCAATCATAGACATAACATTGAATGTATACATGTGTTAATGCGTCAAAATGTACATGCGTTAACTGAACTTAACTCTCGTTTATTTATTTAAGTATTTGATTAAACATCAATAAATCAGACACGAACGTAAAAATATTTGCTCTTTCCGTGTCAAAATCGAGTACAAGCACACGAACGCTATTGTGAAACATGCCGTTTCAGCGACACGGACCGCGTTGTCAGCTAAAGTTACCACGTGGTCTGATCAGTGGCAGTGTTTAGTTTAAAAAAGTTCTTTGTTTCCACTAACATCGCCAAAAAAATTAGGTACGGTCGGTCGGCACAACTTTTTTTTTCTTATTAACTTTTTTTCCTCTTTTTTTTTCAAAGAAAGGTACTCATTTTTATATTGCAAACATGTTCATTTTTGTTATTTTTACTTTAACTGGTTAAAAAAGCAAGTTAAACACCATTTTGTTGATGAATTGCCAACAAAACTGCAATAGATTGAAAAGTCTCAAAATTAGGTTCAATTAGGATTTTTTTATGAAATTGAGCTGAAAAAAAACTTTAGGGTCGGCATGAAAAACTAGGGTCGGTCGGGTTAGTGTAAACAAACAACTTTTTTTTCTACGCCTAAGGAGTTTTGCTGTCTGATGGAAAAGAAGCACTTTCATTGGCATTGGTAGAATGTGTATCTGCATATTCATCTCACGCAAATTTTGAACTGGGTTTTGTTGCTAGCAAATGGATTTACCGATGACATCAATACGACGATCTTGTTTTTTTAATTATTTATTTTCAATCAATACTTAGCACATCTTGGTGTAAAAATCTATATTGGATATTTGTTGTTTTTTCTACTTATGTTTTTTTTCTGAATCATTATTATAAATACTTAAGGGATTAGTTTAGTTTTCTAGTCGCCTAAAAGATTGACTGATGACTGAATTTCACGCAATATGAACGTTGCCATTTTGCACTCAACAACGAGAACGATGTTAGAGAAAAAATACTGTATTTCTGAAGGGCGGGCGGGCGGGCAAGCACGCAGGCAGGCAGGCGCTACGTTAGCAGAGCTATTAATATACTACTGTCACTGTAATTTTTCGAAAACAAAAGTGAAATCAGTAAATACAAGTAGAAACCATCAGTGCAGAAAAATATTTCCTTTTTAAAAAGAAGGCAACCCATGCGTGAGACATTAAGGACTTTTTTAATTCCCACCCGTAAGAGAGGTCAGGCAGTAGTCTCTGTGACTGCGCACTTTAACACTAGAATATCAATTTATCAAAAGGAAATCATAAGCTAATATTGCTAACATATTTTTGTTTAAAAAGGAATGTTTAAAATGTAAAGAAAAACAACCAACATCATCATCCGTTTCTTTGTCTTCTGTGTTTTGTTAGTACGTGTATTCTCAATGTTTTACGAAAAAATGAAGTCTTTTAATATATTAGGCATATAAACAATCTTTCTGTACCCTAATCTGACCTTCAATATAAAAGCCTGTTTATGTGTTTTAGAAATTCAAGCACGCGTTGTTTAAACATAGTTACTTTAGCAATTAATCACATTGTCGCGTACTTGTTGTTTATAATGGCGAACATGTATTTAAATATAATAATTATGGGTAACCCAGGAATATGCAATTTCGTCATAACATAATCGGATGCTTGTCTAAAGCCTAGTAAATTTTATATTCAAAACAAAAACACGCGCTAGCATAGTAATTGCAGTAGTAAGTATTTGTTCTGTGTATGTAGGCTCTTTGTCGTACATGTTCCATAATTTATTAGTGCGTCTTATATGCATATGCCCTTCTTGTAATCTCAATATTGAGGGAAATATTGAATTCATTAAAATGAGGTCAATGAACCCCAGATATATTCAAAGGCATTTCGGTTCAGTGCGTCGTCAAGCTTATTTTTAGTCAATGGCATTATATGTGACTCTAGGGAGTAGCGGAAAGCTGTGTTGTGAGCAGATTAACCGTGCTGTATTTGTCGCTTAATTTTACCTAAACCCATGTAATACATATATATATATAACAAGTTTAAGAAGGCACTGAGCATAAGATGGTGTCATAATTGTACACAGATTCGTGATTCAATTCGTAGATTTTCCAGAGTCCAATGGCAATAAAACGAAAATTGGGCTGAAAATGTAACCCACTACACAAGTTTACCAAGTGGTTCAACGTCTGTCTGGTAATCGGGAGCTGCCGGGTTTAGTACTAAATCACACCATAACTACCAAACTTATTTAAATGAAACCAGATGTTATAAAGCTTAAAGCACAATGTTTGTTGTTCAATAGTTTACCAATCATTATTTCTGTAATCATCAGTCTAGACAACATACATAGCAAAAAACTTAATTCAAACTAGTGAACAATGTGCACCCCTTTTTAAGTACAATTTTTTATATCTCGTCAATCATTCAGACACAGACGCAACCTTGATCTAATAAGCATTTATTAGATTGATTTGGGAAGGTATAATGGCTTTTAGAATAAAATCAAGTACAAAATACCGTTATAATTCTTAGCAGCTTAAATAAATTAGCAAACATTTCAAAACATGACAATATGTCAAGGTTTTTTTTTGTGAAAAAGAAAAGTAAAAGTTCTTGCATATATATGTGTGTATGCAACGGATCGTTTTTCATCGACAAAATAAAGCAGACGACCTGGTACAGTTTTGTGAATGCATAATATTTTCTCAGACAATACTGACACCAATATGAATAAGTGGCGATCGTTCTATGTTTCGGCTATTCGAACGTCGCGTTAGCTTTTTTGAAGTAATTGTATACAGGTAACTATAGTTCTGTTTACACAAAAGTCCTTATGCCTCGATTTGAAATTGCACTTATATTGTACGTTCTTATGTTGTCACAAAATGAATTATTCAAGATGTATTTTCTAGATTTGAACTTAAACAATACTCTGAAAAACATAGTTCTGTATACATGTTGTTTTAATAAGGTAAATACAAAATATATGTAGTTACATGTAGACCATCGTACAATTTTGGACAAGCAGGCGAGAAGAAGAAATACCGGTATGTCTTAATGTTACTATTTTGGCCCTGATGGCGTAGTTACACAGAGATCCAACTATTAATAATATATTTTACGAATGTTTTAGTGTCAACAGTCATAATAAGTTCCTGATAAGTTAAGAAAAGAACGCACCTTTTATCAAATCAGACATAGGCATAGTTAAGGAATATAGGGCACTATTTGTTCAATTAATGCTTTTTTATTTTAAGCTACCGTTATATCCGTAATAAGTCCCATAAGCTTTAATTAACGAAGATGTCTACATCTAATGTATTGGAAAGTACAAACATAACTATTCGGGTAATAAAGGATGTAGAGCATAAAATAAACATGATGTATAATTAATAGGGTCTAGATAGCTTGTTTGTCCGTAACGAAAGGTTTGGCATTTTTTAATCGAGGTAGGACAATGGAAATATAAAGGTCAACTGTAACAATGTGTGTGATTAGTTCTCTTTATTTAGCATCTACATAATAAGCTCTATGTGACTGCTCATAAAATACGATAAAGGTGTTTTTGTAAAATAACTTAGTGCGTTTGGAAAATTGCGATACGCGATGCAAAAAGTAATTAACTGTGCACTGCCTCATCTGTCCATATGGGAGTTTTTTGTCAGCAAGCTTTTTTACACGGAAGCTCTATTACTAGTACGTGTATTTCTTTATCGAACCTTAAACAGTTTTCACTTGCAAGTTGATTAAAAACGATAAGAAACTGAATATGCAAAGTATCGAAACAAAAAAACATGAAATTTTGTGAAGTGAAATTTTTAACACCAATTACACGAATAATTTAATTTTACTGGTGATGCGACTGACGTTACAACAAATTGGAGACAAAGCAAGAAAACTATTACAGTTAATAGTTTATATATTAAGCATATATTGAGCATTCTTATTATAGGTGATTGCTCAAGTGAACGGGTGTTCTGTAAGCTCTAAAACATTTGTGACAGACACACATCCCTGACACGTTGGATACATGCTATTCAATGGGAATTTACATGTTATAATTTCGTTTATCTTTAACTAGTCATGCTTAAATTTAGATTAGACTAAAACAATTTTAATGATTTGAATTTGCCATGTGTATAATCAGAATCTAAACAAATGTAACTTTAAACGTCCGTGTAATCCAAATTAATAGCACTGGCAAATAGTGTCAAAAAACACCATTATACTGAAATATACAGGACTTCGTCTACTGTTTATATTTAAAGCAAGCAACTGCATCGGAAAAAATGATTTTTTTTAAGATTATGTTTTATATTTAAACAAAAATATTTCTGTTTGATTTTACATTTATATAATAATGTCCGACTTTTAGGAACATGTTTGGAAGACATAATCAGTGGTTCTTCATTATTAAATATGATCCATTTGTGCTTCTAAATAATCAAAAATCTTTACATATCTTGTACCCATGAAAATTAACTTTAAATATTGCGACTACCAAAGCAACGTGTTGAACATAACAAGTGTTATTACATGAACTATAAATAGACGCAACGCGATTGGTCACACCCCCAAAAAAGCCGGGTCAATAAACCGAGATATTGACACGCTTTCGCTGACCTGTCTGTAAATAGAAATCGAAATGTTAACAAAATCTACTGATAGCAAACAGCCATTTTTGCATGCAAAAAAGAAGATTGCAGTACAATTAAGTATTAAAATATTTTTACAACTTAATTCTTATTCCAGAAAGGGAAATAATCGTGTTAATCTAAAAATCAATAGCATATTTTAGTGTTGAGTTAAACCGCAAAGGGAGAGCACTGTTTACATTTGTTAACATTTCTTTTTGAAGCAGAAGAACTTTTATTTTGAATTCATTTTAAAATACATGAGTGTTTTTATGTATTTTAATGACAATTCTACCAAGAAGTTTATGTGTAATACTCAGTATAGATCTTCTTATTACAATGGCATTGCGTTTCTTTGAAAGTCAACAATGTGTTGTGATCTAACTTCGTACATGTACAGCAAGCGCGGAACTTTCATAAACCCTCTGACCACGGTGGTCAGAATTATCCACGCGCGGTCGAACACCGCGGCCGAACATCCATTGACCGTGGTGGTCATGACCCTCGCGTTTCGAGATGACCGAACGCGCGGATTCGCGGTGGTCTCCCGCGAGGGATCATCGCGGTCAACGGATTTTCATCGTCTATATTATGTACATGTAAATTGAATAAAAACGAGTAACCACCAGGGACCACCGTGTCCGGCCATCGGGATCCGCGGTGTTCGTACACCGCGCCGCGGGCAATTGAACGCCGGTGACCACCCGAAATATCGGCGAAAACCGAAACATTTTCAGTGAACACGTTCAGGTTAATCGCGGTGATGGGTGTTCAAATGAAGGTTCCGCGCTGGCTGTACTGTAAGTGGCATTCATGTTCATGACTTCCAAACTTGTTTTCATTTGAACTTGAAGTTGAATTAGAAATCTATCAATATGTTTTGATTTGTTATTCTTCGAATTAAATATAAAAAAAATCGAAGAGTTAAATCAATTTTCGACTGATATTGAACTGACCCAGAAAACTGAGTATATCTAATCATCAAAAATGAGATAAAAATGTGCCATCTCTGCAGGTAAGTTGTTAGTTAGTTTTGTTTCATATTCTAAATAATTTAATAAAAACTATTTATTATTCATGTAATAAAACAGTTATTTACCTATTAGCTGGGAAATATGTTGTTGATATTGACCGCAAAAATCGTTATTGACCTCGGGTATCGTCTCGGTCAATAACAATTTTTAGGTCAATATCACAGCA
>Ga0224511_10002010_pt1 | contig 13195 bp, 8 predicted proteins | sample SF_May12_sed_USG_2_FD_169988 | JGI IMG/M metagenome (GOLD analysis project Ga0224511, IMG submission 169988) | Sediment microbial communities from San Francisco Bay, California, United States - SF_May12_sed_USGS_8_1 | ecosystem: Environmental > Aquatic > Marine > Sediment | place: USA...
AGAGGTAGCGGGCAAATGGCCGCTGATATCATACCATTACCTTATCACTACACAAGACGTGTGACTCGGCAACTCACTACCCATGGAATGGCAGATCGCCACTCTAACAAACTAAGCGGGTCCAGCTTGTTTTATGTTGTTTTCCAAGAAGCGCACACATAGTATGTAGTGTGGATTATTGTATACTGAACCTTCATTTCGTTTCGTATGGTTTATTGTTATACTTTTTCCTTTTTTCATATTATTAATCACCTAAACTTTACAATCAAAGCTGATTCTCCATTAACAATAGACAATCTACCTACAAAGCATAAATATTTTTTAAATATTGTTTAAATAAATAAGTTGGTTCAATATAAATTATAATATATGTAGCATACTGATTTTGTTCGATAAATTATAATCATATGTATGGGTATATGTTTCTTATATTTGTTATATACGGTAACTTAATTTGCTTTATATTAGTGTATATGTTGTAAACATCTTTATTATGTCTCAATATATATGTTATGCTCTTCAGTAATGGAGGGAAAAACTATATATCTATCTTAAAAAACTAAGTGGCCTCACTTAGGTTATTGTATAGTCAGTAACTACTTCACCAACTCAGGCAACACTGGTGTCAACCAAACTTAAAAAGTTATTTTTTTCCATTTCTGTTTTATGAAGTAAATATCAAAATCATTAAAAAAAAGTTCATGTTGGTTGTGTCTTGTTCTGTTTGTTTTTCTTGCTGTTCTGATTTTGTGGGAATTATTTTGTCATGGTGCTCTAAAGCTTGACCTTGCCGGCTTGATCTGTAGCTATGTTTTTATTTTGTTGTGTTGTTTTTCTTCAATAATTATATTGTATTTAACATGACATATAAAACATAGCACAGCAGAAGACAACTAGATAAGATTATCATTTCTGATTCGTTGTTTTAAAAGCTTACTGTTTAAGCCAAAACATGAAAAAAATATTTAATAAAATATTGTTATCTATTTCTGTTCATTTCTCAATTTTGAATATTATCAGGATAATGACCACAAAAATAACCAAAATATAACGTAAGAAATGAATTTGCAAACAGTCCTTTTTATTATTACAAAAAAGTGAACCTTAGATATTTGGTTTGTTTTTGTTTCAACAACATCTAAAATTAAGTATGTACACCTCGAGGATAACATATTTAATGTATTGCTTAGTTAGTACATGTTGATTTAGATACACTAAAGGTATAATGAATACCTGAATAGGACTATGGTTTATTTAGGTTAGAACTAGGTCTTTTGCTGACATATATATTTATACAAAACTAGCTTTATTTTTATGTTTAAATTAAACCTTATTGTGTTTTAAAATAATCTAAAAGTACCCATGTTAATATCTATAAAAACTAATAAATGCTCAGATATAAAAAGTGACTTGTAAATATATACAGTAATATACCTGATAAGGTATCAAAATGGCACACATAAACATTATAATAAGCAATATGGGGGGACACGGTTCGTTTATCAAAATAAATAAAATACAAATGTATGTATTTATTTCGAAAATTCAATCTTTGTTCAAAATAGATGCAGAAGACATGTGGTCACGTGACTTCTGAAAGGCCGATCTACTTTTATTCTACGAACTGAATTGGCTTCAAAACATAGACATAAGAAACGCCATTTCACAGTACATGGCAAGAGTTGTACGAACGTTACTTTATGAAATAACAATGATTTAAATACCTGCTGTATTTAAGTTTCATCACGCTGCAAACATGTACCACTCGGTCGTCGTGTTTGGGTAAACACACAAATGGCGGAATCAATCTACTTACCCACAATGCTCAAACGCCGGAAATGGCGTAAGTATATCTTGCATTTTTATAAAACATCATAAATAAGCAAGTAGGCAAGGCTTGATCATAATTGTCTTAAGAAATACTTAAAACAAACTTAATTTAGGTAAGACAATTAGTATAAAACATATAAATGTATAAAGAAAACGTGTTATTTGTGGGACTACATTTCTGTACACGTACTTAGTTGCCCGGATGTAAACATCAATATCGAGTTGCATCCCTTTGAACAGTCAAGCGTCTTCTGTCAATCTCCGCATCATATCTTAAAACAGAGAGCTGATGTTTAAAACCGTCTTTGCACAACAGTTCGCAGTGACTGGATTTATATACACAAAAATATTAACAAAACTTAGTATATATATATAATTTAATATGTACCAACTATCAAGTCAAAACTAAGTCAACTGTTTTTTCGAAAGAAACACAGAACCAGGCGATTTAAAATAGGTCAACAGCTTTGCTCACTGCGCATGCGCTATTCAATACACGTATTTGTGACGCATTAACTCATTAAAATTATCCCTGCATACAGTTAACATGATTTAAAGAAGTGGTGAAATGTTTTTGCTTTGTTTGATTTGTTGGGAATAATCTTAATGTATTTGTCACTGCTAAAGTAAAAGTTCGCCTTAAAATAATAAGAAAATCCGTTACGATAAATTAATATTAGATACGATGTAAGCGGCCCAGTGTGCGGTTATATTACACTAATATTAACACAATGCTGTTTTAAATGGCGTTTGAACAACAGTTAAATTACAGTAAATACAGATTAGAAGGTAATTGGTTTATACAGTCTTGTGTTCATAACATGCATGAAAATATCTTATTTTAACATAATGGACCCTAATGATTCCATAATATAATAATAATATAGTAAGATAGACAGAATAAACGTTCAACGGTGATTATATATCTACTAGTATATGTTGTTGTAAAAAAGAGCTGATGTTGGCTATGCTATTTGTCGGGTGTGTGTGTGTGTGGGGGGGGGGTAGTCATATTGGCCCGATCGAGGCTTTAGGTAAAACACCTAATTAATAATTGATAGTGTCAACAACACTTCCTTTATTACCGTATTATTGAAATAATATGTAAATCTACATCTTACTAATATTTTATTTGAGCAAATAACCAAATACGGTACCGAATTAACTTTGACTTAAAATCCTCACAACAAGTGTAGGCTAAATGTATGGAAATTAGGGCTAAAACACTTTCGGCTCAGGCCAACAAAATTTTTAACTGACCTTATCAAAATAGTTGCTCTATTTTTGGTCGGTCAGGTGGAATGTTGCACGGCATTTAATTGGTGGTCAATAATTAACAAATAACACATGGGCTTGAGGGCAATATGCAAGTTTACGGACTGGTTGGTCAGACTGTGGAAGGTATATGGCCCGAAGCGCAGCTGAGGGCCATATACCTTCCACAGTCTGACCAACCAGTCCGTAAACTTGCATATTGCCCGAGAGCCCATGTTTTATTTGTTATATTATACCGAATCTTTAAATAAATCCTTTTATCCCTTTGTTGCTGTCATTTTTACTATACTTTGCATTTAAATAATAATTTTATTTGTTCAGTGGTTGAGATATCTCAAACTCTAGTGAGATTTTTTAAATTCTTGTTTAAGCAATGCAGCAAAAGATATCCTCTTTTATATATATTTAAAATTTGTTAATAAAATAAAATAGATCTATATAATGTTACAAGGCAAAACATCTGACTTTAAATGCAACAGTTGGGTGTCAATTTTCCATTCTAAAAATAGATTTCCATTCTAAAAATAGCTTAGTTAATTACAGCTTAAACAGTTAGACTGGATTACCTGCCCCTGGTCAATATAAGAATTATGGACCGGGTAGCCGGTCAATATGCGATTTATGTACTGGATGACGTCATATTAAATACAGATGGGCATATGCAAATGAGGTATAATATAACATAATTATTATGACACCAAACAAGGGTATTTTTACAAATGCTGTCGAAAATATATTTTCTGGCGTATCAAGTAACCAAATAAAGAGAAATTGCAATAATGAATTTAATATAAAGAAACAAAATAACAATATCGCAATTTAATTAAAGTTTTAATGTTCAAGTCGTGTTCGAAGAGAATGGCAGTTTAACATAAGCTTTAATAGTTTTGTTCCTTGTCGTTTTTTTCCTGTATTCGCACTGCCGTCACAGATATATATAGCAAAAATACAACCCGCATACACCCTATATGTACCGAAGGTTGACCGCTTATTCGTAAATTTGTTCTGTTTAGATAGAAATTGTACCTGACAGAGAGTGAAACCCGCTCTCCCCGTGCGTAGTGTTCACTTCTTTGTTTTAAGCTTGCGTACTGCCTATGGCCTTATTTTGGCATTGCGTACTGCGTACTGTATAACACTAAAAACAACGATTTTGTTTATTCCATTTCTATAAAGAAGATATAAAAACACAGTGTGAGGCACACACAAGCACTTCCCCTATGGCAAACGTAGGGTATTTATGTTTATTTGATAGTTTAAATGTTCGATCCAAACCATATATACAGTGTATTTTAGTCGTATTAATGATAAACTGTCAAAAAGCAAGTGCGGAAAAGATATACACTCATGAAAACTGCGTACTAAACGGGGAGGGGGTTCACCCTGATGTACATGGCTTTTTTTTACCTACAATGAATTATAATATCAGACCTAATATCTCACTTAATACGTATTTTTCGGCAAACGTGTTTCCCAAAGGTCCATGAAGATGATCAGACATACTGACATTTCGACGTTAGTAGCTACCACTTTGCTGAATCATTCGGTGTTTACTTTTCTTGTCTTCATCCGACCCGTCTGTGTCACAGCACATGTAAACTGTGATTCTGCTTCTTGGGCTGTAGTCCACGGATGTATCTGATTCATTATCTTCGGTTGTGTTGTCTTTCAGAAAAAGGATCATGGGTGTATGCCCGACTACCAGTCCGTCTGTCTCTACGTCAAACGACGCACCATTAGTTGCAACACTTTACAAACAGTACTTAGGGTACACATTCCAAATTTTCAGATTGTTTTATTACCATAATTTTATATTTAAGAATCCAACTGTCAATGACGATGTCACATTGAGTCAAACATACGGAAGAATTATAACTTTTTAAATGACTACCGAAATAAGTTGGTACATGGACATGCACGGGACCTTTCATCGATTAATTGCAATATGCTAAAGGCAAAAAAAATATCTGCATACCTATATATCTGCCATAAGGCATTGGTTTCGCATTGTAAGATTAACATTAATAGACAGATAGGCATTTGGTTTACAATCAACTCACTATGTAAAACAAAATAGTTACACCTTCGACTTTGCAAAACTGAATAAAATGCTATTTTCCCAAAGCTCTACAATAAACAACATGTTTTTTATATATCGGGTATAACTGATAATGAAAAAAAAACAAATAAACTGTAATAACAATATATGTGTTCTCGCTCTATGTATGCACAAGCGTTCCAACCCCATATCTTACATGCGCATAAATTCCCTGGAATTAAAACATTTCTCTATTTGGTGGTGGTGGTGGTGGTTGTGGTTGTGATGTTTCTGCTGCTGCTGCTGCTGCTGCTGCATTCACAATACATGTTAACGATGCTAACCATTTAATCTGTAATTAGGCCACACACATTGGAATGTGTTTTAAAATAAAACATAGAAAACATAAAAACCAAATCTGAATTCGTTTGGGTTTATCCAATTACAAAACTACGTATACGTATATTATTCTAAAACAAACAGTAAATTAATAAGATTTGCTATTGTTTCCGTTGGCCAAAGAACAATATAACCGCTGGGTTGAAAGCGAACAAAAACACATAATTTTCAGGTTATGGTAATGCCCGTGTTGTAGGGAACTGTAAAAAAACACATTGCCCGATGTTCAACGAGACCTCTAGCAAAGAAGTCAAACGCGTCAGCCAAGCTAGGAACACCGATACTGTGTATGAAGTGTATGAAATATGTTAAGCAGGCAACACTTTATTTAAAAAATATTTTTTTCGCAATATACGTATGTAATCTCATGTTTGTAATTATATTTGGCAGCTTTTATATTAGGGGAAGTAGATTTATGGGCAATATATAGCCAAGTCACAGTGAAATAGGACGATTGTACGGTAAACTTACCAAAAAAATGATAAATGGTGTAATTGGAGGAAAATTTAAAAAATGAAGCCAAGATCTATCTTCTGTGTGTCGAGATATAATTATTTTTGACTTCCTTAATGGCTGTTTAAAAACGTTACGATTTAAAAATGTGTCATTTTACAGAAAACACTGTACAGTCTTTATCAGCGACCTGTTGTTTTGATGTGTGCCGTGTTGGAATTGGCCGCGTTGTTAGCCCTGCGTTGGAAAACCTGTTTAAAGCCGAGGAAGTGTGAAAATAATGACCACCAGAAAGGCACTAGAGGAACAGTGTAAATAGAGTTCAAGCCCTTTACTTATGTTACATAATTGAAAGTATATAGATCTAATGAAAGTGACCAATTCGAGCAATATTAATTAAGTTCACGGAAAACTGTTGGCCTTAAATGACCTGAATCACTGGTTATAAAACGTAAAATGTATAAAAGTGTCAAATGTGTGGAAACGTCATAACACAACAAGGTCAGGCTAATGTTTCAACAAGTTGCTGAACATTGATCATAATAATGAAAATCTCGTACCGTCATTCACTATTCGTTAATTATTTCTGTGCCGCTTGCATCAATTCGTGAATAATCTTTTAAAGATTTTTAAGACTCGGCACACTTTGTTAAATAGATTAAAAATGTTCTATAAATTATTTGAAGACATACAATTTTTGTACGTGAAACAACATTACTTGTCGCTCATATATTTATAAAATTTCAATAAACGCGTTTTATTTAAAGACTAAAAGAGTAATCAGTGAAGATGGCCGCGAAAACTTTGTTTACAAATTATTTTTTAACAAAAAAGTATTATATATTATTTCTTTTAGTCATATCAGCTTTTTTAACTGTCAGCAAATGTCAAGGTTCTTTCAGGTGTACTAAAGAAAACAAATGTAAGTGTAAATGAGGCTTGCGAGTAATTTTTAATAAAGTGTCACACAATTTCGCGATGTCAGTAAGTGAAATCTTCAACTTCAACTTTATACTGCCAAAAGTCAATACTGACTACATGAGGCAGGCGCAAGTCCTGAACATTGACAAATTAAGATTAATAATTAATTTAAGAAAGTTTAATGAAAACGTAAAATAACTTAGTTAAAAACATCAATTAAAAAGCATAAAACTTGTTCAGTCCACTTGCAAATGCAGGTACAGTTGGGGCATCCTTTATCTCAGTCGGTAGTTCGTTCCAAAGTCCAAATGAAGTACCCGGTACTAATTTTAGGTATTTACAAATCAGCGCTAGATCTCAGTGAAATTAAAACAAATAATGAAGTGCATTATAATTACATATGAAAACGAGATGTTCCCCCGGATATAGTGAAAAAGCCCAAACAACAGCGTTTTTTTTCCTTTTTTAGCCGGATCCGGTAAATGGACCCATTACCAATCGGTACCGGTCCTTCCCAATTTCGCGACCGGACCCTTCCCAATTCCGCAACCGGACCCTTCCCAATTCCGCAACCGGACCCTTCCTAATGACGCTAATTTAGTATTTTTCCCAATTTACTGTAAAACATATTACTTGAAATCATCTTAAACCATAAAAATCACAAATTCCAATAAAAAATTATACTCCAGATAACATAATTTTCTTGAAAACTTCATTAGTTTTCGTATCCAAAATAAGTGTTGTCCGAAAGTAGTGTAAGTTAATGTACTGCAAATGTACGTTGTTTAAATCAAATAATGTGTAAAGTAGTCTTAATTTATTCTTAAAAAGTAAAATAACAATCTAATCAACTGTTATTAATGCTGAAAACTGCTACAAATTGATATTCCAACAATTGTCAATCTTCAGTTAATTGTCAATCAGCGTCCGTAAATTTGTGTAATTGTAAGAAAGTGGGTGGCAATCTAAATGTGTTAATTCAGCTTTACCAAACAATTGGTAGTTGGTATCCAATTATTTTAAGAAAAATCAATGTAATCATTATAATTTAAGGAAGATTTAAGTTATTCTAACACAAGCAATGTGATAATTATACAGACGGACGCCATTTCTCATTAACCCGCGGTAATGTGTCAGAAGCATGGCTATTTGTAAATCCATGCACTTCTTCAATGATAATGAGTGTTTTGATTTGTTTTTAAATTTAATTAACATGTTATGGTTGATATAGTGTTTGTTCTATTAAAAAGATAACACAACTAAATTTGAAGGAAGAGGTACAATGTACATGTAACATATATTTTTCATGTTACTATGTCAGAGTACTCTGCAATAAACATTACATGAACATTGTAGATTGTTGACTTAGAAGATAATGCACCAGTGACCACTAATTTAAATTTATGGTTAAGAATGTGTTTTACCTGTAATAGAAATTCAGTTTTATTATTCAACAAAGCATGTATTTAAAGATTTTTTTAAATATAAAATCATGCACTTTGGTTAACAAGTAGATTTACATGTACAAAATAATTTAGCCATAGATTAATATTGTAAAGTCTAAATTAAAATGCATTAATTTTTAATAAAATTTTAAACTTATAAGGTGTTTTTTCCCCTATCCATGGTCTATCTTTTTCCACAAAACACAAATTCATAAGCCCAAATTTAGCATCAAGAGCTGCTTCCCAAACCAACCAAAATGTCCTAAGGTTATTAATTCGAAATTTTTATAAATCATTATTACTCAGAAGTCATCAAGTTTTCATAGGTTATTTATAAAAATGCATAATTATTTTAATTTAATGCATTTATTGTAATTTATTCACATTACACAGAATTCCCAATCAGCCTTATTTCACGACGCGAAAATTTTCAATTTAGCGCTTTTCGCAAGTCAATATGAGGGGTACCGGACCCATTGCCAATGGGGCCAAAAAAATCGCTGCTGTATACATACCTTTAACACAATTCTTTTAGCAACATGCTGTCCTTAAAGTTTTATAAACATCTAGTCGTAAGCTGACAAAAATAATTGAAGGTTAATTAGCACCTTTTCCTTGCAGGTTTATATGAGCTGAAAAACAATGATCAACGGACACTAACACCATCAGTTAAGGAAGCTACCATCTTCTGTTATTGTGGCTTGGACAAAAGCATTTTGAACCTGTGGGCAAATCCTGTGGTATGATACTTTGACATTTAATTTAATTTCTGTGTTAGTGTTGTTGTTTTTAATTTTACAATAATGCTTCTTTACCTCATTTAAAGTAATAAGACATTAATTATATTTTTTGTATTTATACTTTCCTTGCAGCTACGCATCTCAAGAAATCTTTCGTCGCTTAATGAGACAACAAAGTTTATATCCTACTATGGATCGTCCGCCGAGGATGTTGAGAAGCGAAGTCTTCAGCCAGGGTACAAACTGGTGCAGGTTAGAAATAGATATTCTCATTATTGGTAGATGATTGTGTCTTCTTTAAAAAAATGTTCAGGCAAATGTTACAAGGATTGCCTTTGAAGAGTGTTTGGTTGAGAAGATTTGAGTTGGATAAAAAAAAACTATGCCTCAAATTTTTTATTGCTTCATAAAAGCAACAAATAACACATCAATTGTTTTATCAGTTTTAGAGTGGCGATCCAGCGCATGTAAAAATTTCCACAATTTTGTTTCTCAACATAATTTTGACTGGCTTAAATACTCATTGAACAACTCTTCATTTAGGTAAGATGGTAGATTGTTCCTTTTACCAATATTCCACTACCATTATATATTGGTTTTACAGTGTACATTATATTTTCCATTTCAAGTGTTACACATAATAATTATTTTTAATAGCTAACTGATTATTACAGCATTTTGTTATCATAAAGTGAAGACATGTTCAAAGGAAAAATGTTGTATACAAAGCAGACAGGGTCAAAATTAAGGGCACCACAACAAAATGGTCCGTACAAAAACAAACACGGTCAGCACAACAAGAAATAATCTAACGAGTTGTATCAAATATGTGATATAACCGGGTTATTGTAATGCTGAAGTCTGCGGCGTGCGGGCGTCAACTTTTGGTTTCTGCTCAATAACTTTAGTTTGCTTTGGCCTATTGACACCAAACTTGCTGTATGGGTAGCTTACATTAAGATGCAGCTTGGGATTGCTACCCCGGTGTCTGTGATTAAGGTCAAGGTCACTGTTACTAAATATAGAAATTCAGTTTCCGCTCAATAACTTTAGTTTGCTTTGGCCTATTGACACCAAACTTAGTGTATGGGTAGATTACATTACATAAAAATGGTGCATGCAACCAATACAACCAAAATAACATAGGGTTTTTCCCTTGACATTTTTTTTAGGGGGTCACAGTAAGGTGTAGGATTTGGGGGTCATTAGTAAATTTTGGGGGTCACATATAATCACATTACTAATAGTATTGAACCTTAAAAACAAAACTGAATTATTCATTTATGTTCAATACTATTAAAACAAAACAAAAACTCATTATACATTTTAGATTTTAATATATTTAAACCATTTTTCACAATTTGCCCCACTTGTAGATATATCTCTTTTAAACATATGTTATGTATTAAAAATTGATCTTGTAGTGTTTCTAATAATTTTACCATAGACCGTTTGGTTTCTAAAGCCAAACATATATTGCTTAAAATCAATATGCAATGTATGACTTCACTATGTTTTAAAATATTAATGAATATAAAACTCATCCAAACGTTTTAAAATTAGCGTGTTTACGGACCGATCATGCAACGCTATATAGAAATGTTATATGTGAAACAGCGTCTATATACGCAGAATTGCTTGTTCCCAGTCATCTTATTGCAGTACATGTATCGTCTGGGTTGACTGGATAGCAGTATTAAGACAACAACAAATGGACGCTTATTTACAAAAAAACTTTGTCTAACTGAAGCAAATTGATACTTAAAAGCTTTTTGCAACAGTTTAACGAGCTGACAATGATAAATGTTATTGGAGACAATAAAATATCGCTGTGGATTATTTCATTTTGACAAGCATTTTGTGCGTCCAGTGTGTCGCAATGTTAGTCCATTTTGCTGGTCATTTGTCGAAAACATGCGCCAAAAGTTTGCAAAACGCACAAATTTGTGCGTCAGGGAAAACCCTGATAACGGCATCATTTTTTCTTCACTGCCATCTTTTCTTTCTTATTCCTGTCACATCAATACTTTGTTGAATCGTTGAAAACCTGGTTTCGTCGCATTGCAGCACTTCTTGTTTTATTTTATGTATTTCTCTAACTATGTTTCAGGGCTTCCTTTCATCGGTCAGATCAGTACAAGCCAATGAAGACATGGGGTTTGATCCCTTCAACCAGAGCTGCTATAAGATTGATACGGACATCGAGTATAAGGCCAAGCTCTACGTAAAAAGTAAGACTTTTAAATTCATTATTACAAAGAAATTGTATCATTTAAAAAAATCTAAGTATTAGGGAAAGTCATAGGGAAGCATGGCTAGGGAAAATAGCAGCCTCGGTTTTATTGAAGCTGTTCACAATGATAGTGAAAGATGCCACACCACTGCCACCCTCTAGCACATGAGCAGAACTCCCTTTTCAAATGTAAACAACATAAAATTCATGAAAACTGAAATCTAAAGCAACTTGTTTATCTGATGTCTGATAATTATGAGGAGGCTGTCATTTGCTTGTCAGACAAATGGCTAGTACTGGTGAACTCAGGAGAAATAATTATGTGAACTACCGTATTTCTTCTATATCTTCGATCACCTAAAAATCATTAATTTTTTTGCTGATCAAATATTTGGAATTACGCCAAAGCTGACCGAATATTTAGAACCAAATACAAAGTTAATAGTATACCACTACAAATACTGCACGTACCGGTACATGTACTTTGTTCGGTAAAGTCCGAAGATGCCGACCGAACACATATAACATGGGTAACATTCGGATATTACTGGGTTTCACTGTAAAGAAATTAGAATAACGTGTGTTTGTTCCGATTTCTTTGTTGGTAACCTGTCCTAAATCGTTTGACACACCTTACCTGATGATAGCAATCTGTGTATGAGAATTGCCTTGGTTGGGGAAAGGGTTCACGTCAAACTTGTTAATTGGCATTTGTTGACGGTCTAGTTTAGGGACCTTGATTGTTGTTTTAAAAAGTGTCACAGAAAGAACCCTTGCCGCAGACAGAGTCCACATCAAATGTTTTAATCTGTTATCAGGGCATCATTAGCGGAAAAGGTCAATAAAATTTAATTACTCAGACAAATATTGACCCTTAGCGCCTCCAATTATCCAATTAACAGATTAGTGAGTGTGCGATGACGCTCGATTTAGGCCATAAATCGAAGTAACCCTGTTGCATAATATTAGGTGACCGAATATTTAAAATCAAAAATATTATTTTGAAAAATTGTGATCGAATTTTAGAAACACAAAAAATAATTTTTTTGGCAAAAATGGGGGTTGATCGAATATTTAGCGTGATCGAAGATATAGAAGAAATACGGCAACTGCCTTAAAATGACAGAATTGTAAAATCTATAAAATGGTATGAAATCTATATTACAGTCGAGACTGTCATATGTGACTTTCAATGGGACTTTCAAGAAAAGGTCACATATGACAGGGGGTCTTTTAAAACAGTCTAAAGAAGTAGGAGATTTTTTTATATTAAACAGGTGTTTAGAATGAATAAACAAAGCAGGGATATACATTTAGTTCCAGATATTTAAAACATTAATATACAACACAATTTAATTGTTTCGAAAAACACATCTTACCTTTTCATTTTCGATGTATTTGATGATGATTTGTAATAAATTCACATATTTATGTGAATAAATCACAATTAAACACTTTCTGAATGAAAATGAATAAATCTTGCCGGGTTCTCGTTTGGTACGAACTTCAATAGGTACGCGTGTTCACCCATCCTGTTTTGCAAATTCCTGACATATTATCCTGTATTTTAACGAAATGCTCAATCGATTTATATTTTACCTGATCTTAATATTATAACGAACTCTTGATTAAGTATCCAAAATAAATAGAAACGCATTAGAACAATTCTTTTTTTCTTCGTGTTCGCCATTTTGTTTGTTTGTTGATCATCTGTTAACATCTCGCAAGATGTCATGGTACACGCAGTTGCTTCCCTTGATTGGTAAGAAGGGGTCTTCTCAAATGTGTTAAAATACCGCAAGCGGTGGTTTCAAAAGTGGTTTCGGACGATTAAAAAGGTGTGAAAGTCGCTAAATACCGA
>Ga0224511_10002011_pt1 | contig 13194 bp, 14 predicted proteins | sample SF_May12_sed_USG_2_FD_169988 | JGI IMG/M metagenome (GOLD analysis project Ga0224511, IMG submission 169988) | Sediment microbial communities from San Francisco Bay, California, United States - SF_May12_sed_USGS_8_1 | ecosystem: Environmental > Aquatic > Marine > Sediment | place: USA...
TCCTCTGCATTGCATCACTCATATGTTCAGATAGTTATCGGAGGTAACCGACCTTGACCGTTGCCGTAGTATTAGATGAGACCATGATCAGCAGCTGAATGACCATGAGGCTGGCTATAGCGTTAAGCCTCGAATAGTACCAGCATCATTATCCCATATTAGTCCACAATGACTTATACCTGTAACAATCGAAAGCTGATCAGATGCATACTAACACCGATAGGTAGTGGACCAGTTTGAGAGAGGACCAAGAAAAAGAATTTTTGGGTAGTATATGTCATTCAAGACATCACAAAATCCAGCCTCCAAGGGTTGACGGCCTAAGAGGCAATGGTTACATACAGGGAAGGCTCAGCAAGCAACTGGCCAAAAACCCTAAACAATCCCTAAACGTGGAATCATATGGAATTTTATATTGAAAGTGATAAGAATTGATTATTTTCCCTAGCTCATCTTTTTAGCTGTGAGGGCCTGCCACACAATGGCGAATTTGCGAAAAGTCGCGAATAACGTTAGGTGAAAAATCGCATTGCGAATTTGCGATGGCTGTTTCGCGCGAAATTGGCAGTTCTAGCATGCCGAATAAGGGACCTGCCACAGGATGGCGAATTTGCGATCAGCTAATCGCAAATCGCGGAAAAATTGCAATTCGTGTTCCTAGCCACACGATTGCGATAACTATTCGCGAACTACTAGGATTTCCCGCAGTCACTTGACATCCGTAGTTGGTGTCGTATCAGGGTTCTATTTCCAATCAGACTGTCGTTAGAAGTCGTGCGTGGGGATTGTGCTCGTAGTCAGACTCAGCTAGCCACTAATCGCAGATAAATCTGACCTATCTCATTTTATAATCATCTCCGATGCTCTGGTTCTCATGAATTTGATAGTTTCTTGCTCTACAATGAGGACTGCCCCCAAATTAGCTCAAATAAGGTTTCAGATCAGACGTAGCTGGCCATTCTGATTTTCTACTTTATAGCCTCTGGATTCCCATGGGCTATAGAAGTGATTGGGCCAATCAGCACGCGCCTTGTAAGTGCGATTTGCGATTCTATTCAGTATGCTAGAACTAGAAACAGCTATCACAAATTCGCAATGCAATTTTTCACATAACGTTATTCGCGCTTTTTCCACGATTTTTCGCAAATTCGCCATCGTGACCTAAAACAAATGACCTACGATGAAGACACCAGTTCAAAAACCGACTATCAGAAGAGAATTGGTGACCGTCATAGGCCTACAATCATAATTTGGAGCTATAGCTATCTAATTTGATCCAACTGCCATAACTCAACTCAGTGTGTTGTTTCTGTCAATGTAAGAGCTGCGGCTTTTACATGTAAATGGCCGTTATATCTCCCCTACTACTCTTTGCTCATTAAACCCCTTGTTATCAAATGACCTCTTCCATTTTCGAAATGACATTGGGTCAATGACAGACCTGCAGCGATACATAGGAGTTATCACATAGTCCATGCACGTGATTCTATATACACTGTGATGATCTTGCAAAAAACAAGTCCCGAGTAAGTTTGCTCGTACAGGGAATGGAGGACCTTATCTTTGAACACGGAGAAATTCTCCTGCAGTGGGTGCAGCACGTGAGACCCTTATGTATAACCCATTATAATGCTCTTTGGTAACAGAAATCAACTAAGGGAAACAGTGGTTTTATTTAGGAACGATAAACGCGTTAACACCGAACTCTACCTAAATAAGCAGTGTCTGACTGCTCACAATAGCATGATGCATACCGTCAAATTATGATATAAATAAAATACACATGATGAGAGCAGACTACTAAATGTATAGTATAAACCTACATTTTGAAAATATATACTGCGAATAAAAGTATGGTGATGTTGAACTATTACAACAGTAAAAGATAGCTGATGTCAACTTGGGCACCAGATACATGAAGTATATGTACAATTTCAAACAATGTCACACAACATGTCAATATATATATATAAGAGAATGTACAGTGTGAATATATATATTTACTCATCGTCATCATCATCGCTATGCCATTTATTGGCTGTCCGGTGAGAGCTGTCGGCTGTTTTATGAATCATGGCTTGGTACTCCGGAGGAAGTTGCTCCATTGGCATTAAAGAAATCTACAAGAATGATGGACAGCTATCGTGAGGGTTTACTCTTCATTTCACTCCATCAGAAACGAATCTCTGCTGTACGAGAATTCAGACATGTTTGCCTTAGTTCACAGCAACGAGGAAAACCCAAGTGTGACACCCAAGGCTGGAACAACCGGTAGTTTTTACTGTAGTTATCATGGGCTGCAATGAATACCCAAATCTTAAAGGGGTTATGACACGGTCGATGGTCGACACATTTTCGGAGTTGTGTTTCCCATTCTTAAAGGGAGGCAACTCCGCATTCATCACAGCGATAGCGAGTGGTCTTTTTCCACAAACCGAATATCGGTCACTCGAATAACTACGACCCAAATATATAAAAAATGGGATCTAATTACTACAACTTAGTAACCTAGTGATCTTCACCCCTTTATAACATCGAGTAGAACTTGAATTTGAACGTAAGATTGGAGAAAACTTAAGTTATAAGAAGTACTTTGCCGGTTTCCCCTAGCCCTAAATAGAGGCCGTTGCGTTTGGGCCTCTATAATTTTGCAATAATGGCGCTAACGCTCGTTGACAGAGGCGAAAAACTGCGCTCTGAAACCCTATTTCTATATTTTCGTTGCACGGTTTCTCTATTCAGACTTGTATAATGACAAGTCTAGTATACACACGCAAACGCATTTGTCAGCGGAAGCCGAGAAATTAACGCAAACACCAACAGGTCTGTGGTAATTTCCTATCTTGAGACCAATTCTGGTGCGTAGACGGTTTGAAAAGTACGTAGTTGAGGGCTCTAAGTATGCGCATTGGATAGGGCTATATCTAAGCTTTCATTTGAACTGGGTATTGGGCCCATTTGTTCATGGTAGGCTTCAGAATCTACAAACAAGTGAAGTCACTTTTGCCCATGTCATAACCCCTTTAATAAATTGTTGGCACTTCCAAGTATTTATTACCGTGGGCTGCATAGTGGCAGCGATCTCATCGGCCTCCTGAGCTTTGAAGCTCTGCAACTCGACATTTGGATCACAGTAACCAGGGTTGTTAGGATCATTGAAGTCATCCTGCGGTGGTGGGCTGGCTGCTTTATCATCCTCATCATCATTAGGATCCACAAGCATCATCATTTGCTTAAACTGAAACATGCAATCACGGTATGGCCGTACAGGTCAGATTAATAAGGTACTAGCGATTTTTACACCTGTCAACCTTTTTGCCCCAAGTTCTACAATGCTCAATGCAGTAATTGCGGATAACTGTTTGAATCTACGCCGAATACATGTATTCTAGATTTTTTACCTCCAGATAATCCTGAACAAGGCTTCGCCTGCCATCCTCATCTAGATAGCCGAGTTTGGGCGATCCCATACTTATCAGATCAAGGGCAGCTTGAGGGTTGAATCGAGCAGTAGTTTTACGCGTTATGGGTCGCTCCCACACCTTTTGAGCCTCGTTGGGAGAGTACTTGTTTAGCTTTCTGAAATGACACAGAGGCAATAGTTGCATGGCTAAGCTTAGGATGAGATGATTAGTCAAGTAGAGCTCCAGTTTCGGTGGGCAAAATGGTTGTCCTGTTGTTTGAAGAAGAGATGTGCAGTAAGTGAGCCCCGCTTCATATTTTCTGTCACTGCCAGACACAACAAAGCAGAATAAAAGGAAGCTGAAAGTGCCTGCTTTTGGTTTCTAACTTACCCTTCAGTGATGCCGTACATATCTTTGAGATGCTGTTTCATTTGTAGCAGCAGTGTACAACCCTGGGCAGTTATGAGTAGCTCTTGCAGAGGTGCACAGTCATTAGGTAGGCGAGAGAAAAGCGAATCTGGATCCTCGTCATCATCATCCACAGGTCTACAACAGCGGGTCAGACAAGGTTGCGCCTGAATTACCGTGATAAAACTACACTGAAGCTACATAGCTCTTAATCTGAACATGTGGTTGTGTGCCCAAAACTCAAGTGCACAAGTGCATACGAATACGGGGGGGGGGAAATAACATGATTCCAGTCGAGTTTAGCCGGGTCTCACTTGGAATTCGGAGGCATGACTTTGGTGACGGTGGTTTCTCCTGTTATTGGGTCCACAGTTGTGATCTCCTGAGGCTCGGGTGGTGGTTGATAAGGTTTGCCATCCACGGTCAATATTCCCTGTCACGAAAAGACTCTCTGTAGGCTCTCAAAAAGCCTGCCCTCGCAAGTTTAAGTGCCCAGTAAAGAAGTATCTGTATCGTCCAACAAGCTGTAGAGCAATGGGCTGCCTGGGGCAGTGTCTAGTTGTTTTCTAATTTGATTTCATGAGGGCATGAAGCAACATGTGACCACAATAGATAGTCGACCCTACATATCCTTGATATTTCTGGGGATATTTCTATGATGTTTGGAGGTTTCCAGATTGTAGATTTTAGAAAAGAGTTTCAGTCAATACTTGTCTATTCTATAATCTCTATGAATTACGTATACCTCCTTGAAAGCTTGGAGGAGATTGGATCCCGACACAGACACAATCACATCTATGTTGTTTACGACGAAGAGCGGTTCATCGGCGGCCTGATATGGGAAATAGGCCATATTGTCCGCAACATACACAAGCTCCTCGAGTAATGTTTTCTACAACACCACGACCTCCATGCGGTATCAATGCAATAAGAGTACAACCTTTTTACACCACATATTGTCTATCGCTTACTAAGCCATTTCTCGCTAGACTATTATGGCAGATGCTGACTACCGATACTTGAAATTACTTTCGCTAAGCAGTCTGCAGGGGTTACCAGGGTCCATGAGCCTATCGGATGAGAAATGGACCGTTTAAGATGAGGCTGAAGGATCCAACCAAAACGGACACATACCGATGTATCATCAAATAGATTTAGCAGTTTGCTGAGAAGGTCGCGTCTGTATGCCCTGTTTGTCCTTATTATTGAGTAGAGGTGCTGGTTCAGTGCCTGTGGTTGGTCACTATTGCGTAAGCCGCGCAGTGGTTGGCACTGGCCTTGATGTATCATGCGATGTAAACGATAAGACATCTTCATACCAGCCATGGCCTTCATCTAAAAAATAGAAGTGAAATAGAAAGGGGGCCTTACTGATCAGGAGATCAGTTTTACCCAATGAGCAGGCGGTATGTATATCCTGGTGTCATTCTGAAAGTACTAGGGTGGATCTGTCTGTCTCAGCTAAAATTGGCATAATATTGCTCAAGTCTATAATGCAGTGTATTACATTTTGGATATAAGTAGTTCGCTGGACAACAGGTAAAAAAGGGAAACAAGTGTTACATAGTTGGTTTAATATCTTTGCTATACAACACAAGTGAAAGGGGAAACAAGTTTCAATAAAATAACTTGCTTCGACGCACAGATCGTCTGTGCAAGAGAAATTGTCTACTGACATGTATAAACCCTGGGTATTTCTTATCTATATCAAGGAGATGTTGATCAGCTTTGATAGTTATCAATGGATCACAGTCTGTACTCATTGCTATCAGATAGGGCACCACCTGAAAGAAGAACATAAAATTGTCAATGCTGAATGTAATGATGCTTCAGACAAACTTTGTAGAAAAACTGACAGAGCTTTTTAAAACTTTTTGGAAGCCAGTTTTAAAATTTAATTAGACATTCAAAGTGTAACTGAACTGAAAAACATTGTCTCACATTGTACCCTTCATTTCATTTCTTGGAAGATCTTGCTCAAAACCAGCTGCCTCAAATGCCTGATAAGGTATGACACAATACAATGGGGGCGAAGCTTAGCGATTCCCATCAGATTCCTCCCTATCTAAACACGGATCCAGCTTACTTACTATAATTATAAGCTTATATGATCTAAACAGAAAATGAAGTTGTTTTTGCTGTTTTAGCAATTTGTTCGAAAATTCACTCAATGTACAATATATTCATGATATAAGCCATCTTTTGTGAATTTTTGATGCTAATACAAAATATGATAGAATAATTTGGAGTCAGCATGGCCGCCGATTGATTTCGCTTAGCAATGCACCGAATATAACTATCATTTGGCCATTAGCAAGGACTCCCCTAGCCATCATGGATGTCTGCCCGCAGTGGTAGAAAAACATCGCTAGTTTGCTAAGTCAACAAGTTTTCGACCGGAGAGTACAAAAAGGTTGACTCGCGCCCGCCGTGTTTTTACCGACTGTCTAAGGTGAATCTGACGGAACCTCTTATACGCGTTAGTTTTGGTAAAATAGAAGGCTGATCTACCTAAAAAAACAAGCACAAGATCTTTGTCAGCAGGAACTTACTGGGACAGGTTGGATAAGTCCTTGCTTAAGAATAAGATGAATCACATTAACGGCAGCCACTCTGACTTGCACCTGAGAGTTGAAATATGCTTCCAAGACCTACAAAGTCATAATATCATCATGATAACTTGTATAAACAAAACTCAATGTGAAGTCATGTTAAAGGGGTAATGACACGGTCGATGGTAGACGCACTTTCGGAGTTGTGTTTCCCATTCTTAAAGGGAAGCAACTCCGCATTCATTGCAGCAATAGCGAGTGGTCTTTTTCCACAAACCGAATATCGATCACTCGAATAACTACGGCCCGAAAACTTAGTAACCTAGTGATCTTTACCCCCTTAGAACATCGAGTAGAACTTAATTTGACCGTAAGATTGGAGAAAACTTAAGTTATTAGAAGTGCTTTGCCGGTTTTCTCTAGCCCTAAATAAAGGCCATTGCATTCGGGCCTCTATCATTATGCAATAATGGCACGCTCGCTGACAAAGGTGAAAAACTGCGCTCTGAAACCCTATTTCTATATTTTTGTTGAACATTTTTCTCTATATAGACTTACTGTAACTGCAAGTCTAGTGTGCACCTGCAAGAGGATTTTCCAAACATCAGCGCGTAAGCTGAGAAATCAACGTAAACACCAACAGCTCTGTGTTAATTTCCTATCTCGAGGCCAATTCTGTTGCGTAGACGGTCTGAAAATTGCGTCGCCATGGGCTCTAAGTATGCGCATTGGATAGGGCTATATCTAAGCTTTCATTTGAACTGGGTATTGGGCCCATTTGTTCATGGTAGGCTTCAGAATCTACAAACAAGTGAAGTCACTTTTGCCCATGTCATAACCCCTTTAAACCCCTAACAGTTTTTAGTATACAAACCTCTTTGAGGTAGACTTGTACGATGGTACTAGCCATTCCTGACTGCACATCTCCCATCTCTTTCAGATCCTCTTCCTGGGCGTGTTTCTTCCCTTGATGAATAGAGAAACATGCAAATAGTTTTCTCTGGGTCTGATAGCCAGGCCCATGTTGCTAATGCTTGTAACAGATCAATCACAGTTTTGGATTCTCAGAGTTTTAAACAGTTTAGTACTTTTTATTTGGACCATTTATGTTTCTGATACGGAACCAGAACTTATCTGGCTATGACTATGAATTGCGAGTTTGAGACGCATTTTTCTTATGAAAATCTTTGTAAATAAGGCTCTGCATTATAATGTTATCTACAATGCATCAGGCTTCGGTGAAAAGGACTATTTGTGTGGACTACTACTCACATTCCTCCTCCGCTTTAGAGCATTTCTCTTCTTCCTCAAGAAGATACTTGCTGAGATTATGTAACACTTGCACACGCATATCCCGACTGACATCTCTACCCAGTAACAGCTTGTGATACAGTTCCTTCACTCGGGTTGACATCAGCTTCTCATAATACCGAATGCAGAAGAATCCTTGTGAATAGAAAATATTGAGTAAATTCTGGCGGTTTCAGTATCGCAGAGAAAAAACTTGACTCGTGATACTGTTCAGAGTTGGAAAAGTTGCGTTTTTTTGTATGGAACTTTTCGATACCGATACACTGGTTTTTTGAGTACCAGTTACAAATAACTCATGATGATTATCGCTGAATTCTAGAGGGATATCAACAGAACTGGTCAAACTAAACTGGAGCCACAATGATTGATTAGTTCAATTTAGCTGCAGTTTGGAAACCCAATTTTCAATTGTTTAAGCTGGTATTAAGAGGAGAGGAGTCGACTCTGCATTTAAATCTTAACAAATTGATGCAGTCTGAATCAGGGCACTCAATCAGCGAGGTGATCAAGAAAATAACGGCTGGGAAATAATCTAATTTGGTAGTGACATCAGTCAGACAACTGGTGGTCTCACACTATTGTCAACAGATGTGCGTCAAACTGCTTCGTTGAAGAGCATAATGGCAACTGTGAGCATTTGGATTTGTGTTCTCTTAGTAGATTTATGCAGATAGAAGATAGCTCCAAATAAGGCACTTTTTGAGCGACCGAGAATCACAAGTATTTGATGCTGTAATCCTTACCGAGTGAGGTTAGAGCTTGCTGACGAATGGCTCCATCCTCATGCCACAGGAAATACATGAGCTGCTCAAACACAAAGTCTTCTATTGAACTCGAATTCATGCTTCTCATACCCAGTTCCTCATCGTCGAAGTCAAAATGTTTGCAGAGTACACCAATGGTAAACAGAGACCGGCGCAGTGCAGCCTTGCGAGATAACAACGCTTCACTATTAGGATTAACTTGGTGCTGCTTGTGACAGTTAAATACAATATCTACAAAAAAAATTACCAGTGCTAAAACTATGTCAACTGGGTTAAAAACAATTTCTTTTAAAATTAAACAGGCGTTATATGTGACCAATTTTTTGCCAGTGATTTTGTAAGATTGAGACCACAAGGCTAAAAGCACTCACTCTGGAACTTTTTGAAGCAGTCTCGCACCAGAGCATAGTTATGTGTGACTTTGTTAACGACAGCGCCCAGGCAACTGACAGCAGACTGCAGGACTGTCATTCCCTGTCTCAGGATTAGAGACATGAGATCCTCCTCTATCTGAGCGAGGAACGAGTCTCTTGGATTCTTCATCAGAGGAATTATTAACTCAAGGATACGAGCTGTGTGGTGTATTACCAGAGTGTCTGCTTGGCTCTGAAAAGAAAATATCAGATAAAATCATTTTATGTTACATGGATGGCATAACTAGGCCAATGGTTTGTTTTTAGGATGGCCTATGGTTTGCCCCCATAGAGTTGGTACTTTAAGGCACTCCAGCAAAGCACTAGAATCATTAGTAACAGGATCAAAGTGAGGAGCTCATACTCAAAATCGGAGCTCGTCATGACTGAGTTTTGAATCCAGGTTTTCATGGTTGTGAGCCCAGCGCTCCAACACTGAGCTATTCTCATATCCCAAAATCATAGGTGACAGTTAACTGGTGTAGTGACTGCATGCAATACCACGGTTTTGTGATCCATGTTAATGTAAGAATCTGATTTAAATTATACAGTAACCAGTCATTTTGAGTTGTGTCTACCATTGAAATACTTACGTCACATTTGATCTCAAGATAGGGCTGGAGTGTGTCGGCGTAGCCGGCCATCAGGTCGGGTCTTATCTTGCTGAATAGGTGAAGAGTGGCGAGACTAGAGACCAGATCTCGGGAGGTTGTCACCTGCAGGACAATTCAGTAGATTGTTAATAATACTACCATTAGTCTGGTACACACAAACTCCCAACACCAATAAAAATGATTTGTATCTATTCAATAAAATATGTGTCATACTCAGTAAAGCTATATCCGTCTTGAGGGAAATTGATTATCCATACTGTCATACTGTCCCTTGGTTATGAGATGAACTGATAATGTCGTATTGATAAGTTGGTTGACTTCATCAATTGTACAAACCTGGCCAGCTGATATCTCTACGGCTCTCTGCTCCAGTTTGAGAACGTTCTTCACAAGAGCATCCACTATCTGCTTACAGGCATCTTCCATAGGCTTATTTGTATTTTTGCTTTCTTGTCCGAGTAACTAGATCAAAATTAAGATAGTGTTGTGAGAATCGCTAGTCAATAGTCTTAAAGTCACTCCGGGTTAGGATGGACACAGGTCTTCTCTAGTAGGAGGAGTAAACATATTGTTTGTGGAATGATTGACGGAAAATCCAAGCGTATTTTTATTGATATGGCAAGCTGCACAAGGAATAAAACTATATGCTTACGTGTTTCATCAGCTGCTCCATGAATTCGTAGCTGGAGTCCTTGATGGCTGAGATAACAGTAGTGATGTTGAGGACTCTTCGCATCAACTTATCGTTGTCTCTGTCTTTGACTGGTGTGAACCACATGTGTTGAAATACCTCACTTACAAGTTTCTGTGAATAACACGCAGAATGTATCAGCAGTGCTCATGGTTTTCAGCTGATAAAAGTCAATATACAAACATAAACATCCCCACACATCGGATGTAATACAATTAATGGCGGGATAACGCAGATGCCGAACCATTCCTGCAGACCCATACTATACCTTGATTCCATCCTCGTCATTAACTCTCCTGATCATTTTGACACACATATCAGGTATCTTGTCAAAACTAGGCATCTCCAAGCACACATCTCGAAATATCTTGATAACTCGTTTCCGTACACTGATTCCCGTATCCTAAATAGAAACAAACTGAAAACAATAGATCGATGCATCGTCATCCGAAAGCTCGCAACCTGGGCAGACCATGCATAGCAGTTCAAACACCAAAGAACTTTAGGTTTGTGAGTGGGGTAGTTCACAAAAGTTTATGGTATAGTTAGGGTACTATACAACTGGTGACACTACATAATGATTGCTATTTCTACGAGTAGCATGGTTTTACGAAGCGGGAGTTCTCACCAGAATTCTGTCGGCAAGCATAGTGTAGTAATGAGAGATAAGATCTGGCCGGTTGAGGACAAACTTTCCAATGAGCTCAACGCATGCCTCCCGAACTGAAGTGGACTGATCGTGTAGACGCGCATTAACAGCATGCTGCATGTCAGTCTACAAAAAGATAGTGAGCCCTGTTAGCCATGTAGCTATTACTTAAAGATGGTATATTTGTGTATGGGGTAGTTCGGAACAGAGGTATGGAAACAAGAAGATTGTAAAGCAAACCGTCTTTCCAAATTCTATGTTTGGCACAAACAACTATTACTAAGCCATGACATAATGTGGCTCAATCATAAATTGAAATACATGAAAGATAATTTACAGCATACAATGATAAACACAGTGACTCACCCGAGCTAGTACACCGGGATCCGCTTCTATGACGAGGGTGAGACACTTAATAGCTTTAGTTCTCACAGCCACAGCAGTTTCTGAGAGCACTTTCAGAATCTAAAATTCAGCAGTGAAAATTATTACAGAATGCACATCAACATGACTAAGTCACCAGAACTTTAAATTATGGTAGATACGTCTGTAGTTGCACAAGATTAAAAGAGGATGAAAATAATTAGACAACAAAACTGGTCAACTAAGTAGGAAGGCTTTCCGATCATGTATTGTTCCATTCGCTACGCAGAAGTGATAAGCTCGGCCAATGTTGCTACTGACCTGGGCGAGATATATATCAAAGCTGTGAGCGAACGGCCTCTGTGACGTGAGAAACTTGGTAACATCGCTGGCACTGCTATAACCAAGTTTAGCATCTCTCCTGAATGCTGTAATCTGGGTCATCGCTTGTTCCTAAAATACCACCCACGCTTATGATTTCAGGTAACACTTGCGTATAATAATACATAGTTCTCGAGTAACCGAAAAGTCAGAGATTGAAAAGAGACTAATACATGTGCAGTACTTTACCAGGAAAAGAGTTGAAACGATTCAGAGGGTCACAAGAGTCCTGTATCTTCTCCACGCTGTACATGGCACTTGAAGTCAACCAAGAAACATCACAAAACAAGAAGCATGATTGGCACCAACTGCTTTATATCAAAAACTCACCACAAGCTTTTCCTTCTTTTTTTCACATTCACCGTGCTGTTGCTGTAAATCCTCTATATCCTCCACCTCACTCGGGTCCAGTTGGCCTTGCTTGGCTACTATCTTCTCCGCTTGAACAACCACATCTCTATACCACTGAGCTATATAGAAACTTCTTGCATTCTACCAAAACAATATAAAAACTAGAACTTTTACGCTGAAACAAGAGTAAACTTGACTCGATAGACAGTTTTAGCAATTCACTTTTTACCAAGGCTCCGACTAAATTAAATCTGAGCTTAACCAAGTGATGACTTTATTCACATAGGCAAGCTATGCATGTATATTTCTAAACTCAAACACAAACCTACCAGCAGAGCAGTATCCTTCTGACCATTGACGAGTAGATACTCCAGCAGTATTTTCTGCAGACGGGTGGCTACATCTAACTTTCCACTAGTTTCAGAGTCACTCTCTTCATCATTCATCTGTGGGAATATGATATGTGAATTCGCACAAAGGCCTCCCAACAACTGAGACCAATAAGCAATCAGAGTGTATAACAGTCTGGAAGATAACTGTTCTTTTTTAATTGAGGTCAATCGAACCAGAGCTATCGTCAGCACAGTCTTTAGTTGATATAAACATCTCATTGCTCGCTGTTGTGGAACATAGGATAGTTAGGAACATACCGAGTCCAGTATATAGCTGACATCAGTCTCAGCCGTGCAGGCATCTTTCCTTAACCTGGCCGCAACAGTTCCAAGGTAGTCTAATGACGCAACACGGAGTGCCATATCCACCTACAACAGAAAACTCATTTATAGCATAGCTGCAAACATGTGAATTTCAGTTTGACCATTATACATACTGGTAAAGATTAAAGGGGTTATGTCATGGTCAAAAGTGTCTTCACTTGTTTTCAGATTCTGAAGCCTACCATGAACAAATGGGCCCAATACCCAGCTCAAATGGAAGCTTAGACATAGCCCTATCTAATTCGCATACTTAGAGCCCTTGTCAAAGCACTTCTCAGACGGTCGATGCAACAGAATTGGCCTCGAGATAAGAAATCAACACAGAGCTGTTGGTGTTTGCATTGATTTTTTGGCTTACGCGCTGATGTTTGGAAAATCTTCTTGCAGGTGTATACTAGAGCTGTAGTTACACAACAAAAATATTTAGGGCTAGGGAAAACCGGCAAAGCACTTCTTATAACTTTAACTTTCTCTAATATTACGCTCAATTTTGAGTTCTACCTGATGTTATGAGGGAGTAAAGATCATTAGGTTACTAAGTTTTAGTAATTAGATCCCATTTTTTTTCTAATTGGCC
>Ga0224511_10002012_pt1 | contig 13193 bp, 6 predicted proteins | sample SF_May12_sed_USG_2_FD_169988 | JGI IMG/M metagenome (GOLD analysis project Ga0224511, IMG submission 169988) | Sediment microbial communities from San Francisco Bay, California, United States - SF_May12_sed_USGS_8_1 | ecosystem: Environmental > Aquatic > Marine > Sediment | place: USA...
TCAGGGCTTACCCTTTCATCAGTTTAATATTACTTACTACAGCTGGTGTTTAGTGCCTGTGTGGTGGCTGTAAAAAGTCGCCCCGTACTACATCATTGTGTAGTCATATTTTTCTGGTCCTTAAGGATCATGGAGTGTACATGTATGTTGTTTAAATTTAAAAATGAAGTTCCACTCATGCGCTAGGGGGCGTCAGTGGTGTGGCATTATTCATTACTACTGATGAACGGCTTCAATTAAACCGAGGCTGCTATGCTTCCTGAGGGCTTTCCCTTTTTCATCAGTTTTATCAAAACAAGAGCTCTGCTGCATTTTATATTTGTTAATTTTATGTTTGAAAGAAGAGAATTTAAACAACACGTCTATTAAAAATAAAACTTAAACCGGTAACAGAGTGTCTCCAATAAATGTTATGTTTACACTTTGTCTGTAGGTTTCTTACTCCTCAACGAGGCGCAGGGTGTATGTATATCACATTTTGTAGACCTCACTCTGGACCAATTAAATTTCTGCAATGCTATATTTGTTTTACAACTTCTGTTAATAAACAATAATTCGCACAGTACCTAAAAGATGCCAAACTATTAGCTTTTCTGGTTTATAGTATAATCATAATTCAATTACAATGTAACATGCTTAATTAGCTATTAATATTTAGGTTAATTTAATGTGCCCAATTTGCAAAAAGGTATTCATTATGGTTCATAATTCATTCTAATATCAATTGAAAAGATGTTAAAAATATGTAGCTGACAAAGCAGACAGAGTCATGTTTAAGGGCGAAATGGCCCGTAAAAAACAAACACAACACACAATGAAACATGCGGTGATAACAATACAAACATGTACATTCTTAAGCACACTTTATAACATCAATAGTACCTTTCGTTATGTGTAAACCCATTATGCCTGGTATGTTTCTTGCAAAAGGACATGTCATGATATGTGTGCAAGTCTGAAATGTTGGGTCCAAATGGCAATTTAAGCGATATTAAGAATTTGGTATCGTTTGAAAGGGAATTGTTTGGAGATTCCAGTTAAAGTTATAGCATAAACAAATTCCTTTTATTGATGTCAATATCACCACTTTGAAATACATGCCTAAAATATCATAAACGGTGCACATGTTAATTATATGGCCATTACATATTAATCAATAAATTAATGGTCATTTTAATAAGATAATTTTACAAAGATATGATACATGTATATTTATATCACTTGTAAAAAATTTGTCACTGAAAAGCTTTTTACAGTTTTTGTGGGGCAGTGAAAATCCACTTAAAAACCATAATAATTTGGTGCATTATTTTGACGTCATTTCACTAAATGACACGTCGGGTCACATATGTATTTCTCACACGGTTTGTCGGTCTTCTAATGGCATTTATTCCCAATAAAGCATCAAATTGTCTTAAAAACTAACCTTGGATTCAGTGTCTAGTCGTAGAACATCAATGGCTATGTATTGTTATATATTATAAAAGCAAATTATAACATGAATGCATTTAGATGAAACGGACAGACAAATGATTGTCTGAAAGGACTATTATTAGCAACGAACAATTTATTAGGTTGAACTTTGTGCATATTAAGTTAGCTATTGTATATATTAAAATCAAGTAAAAACGACAATAAACAGGCAACATGTTTTCGTATGTAATACTCAACTCATATCATCAATACATGCAATATTTGAGGCATCAATCAATACTAAAGGGATGTAATGCAGGTGCGATAGAAAGAATTGCAATTGGCTCTTACAGTGTTTCTTATAATACTATTTTTAAAGGCAACTGTGATTTTTATGCCATGATATGTTTGTAAAAGGACAGCCAATTTTACGGTACCTATATTGTGCAAAATATTTCATATCAATGGTTTTTAAACCATTGAGACACATATAAACCAAGGAAAAAAACAGAACAAAACTATAGGATCATGCTGCAAATGGCGCCAACAACGTCCTAAAACCAATGTAGCATGATAACAGAAATCATGGCCATTCGATTTATGAACTGTTTCGATAATTATAGCTTGTAGTTGGGAAGGATATTAAAATTAAGTTCTTATAATGCAAATAATAGATAAACCAACACTTTCTCATGCAAATGTTTGTTTGTTTGTTGTTTGTTTGTAAACATACTGTTTTACTCCATTTTTAACATATATTTATTTGACTCGTTATTTAGAAAATATTACTAGTATACTAAGATTTTCCCTATTATTAATGTTGTTGTAAACTACATTTCGGCGTTTGAAATTGATTTACATACATTAACATAGTCTGTAGACAAACACATCCTGTTAAGAAGAGGCCTGTAAGGTCTACTAGAATATACACATTTAAAATGCTAATCATTAACCTGAACGCATCTGTAACAGCACAGCCGAGTGTTCTTCCGCAGACGTTATAGTACCGAAAACACTCATGCATAACATCCACACCTTATCTGTCAAAAGTACACTGGTGGGCTCACGGTATCACTTTCAGAACAAATACCGAATTGACAGACTGCAATTTTTTGCCACGACAAGTTAAAAATATTTTTTAAACAAGTCTTGACATTGCTTTTAAGTGGTTTTCTCTGCAAATGAGTTTGTATTTAATTCAGATATTAGTTTTTTATTCAAAATTATAGACTATGAATGTAACATTTTGCTTTAGTAATGTTAAAAAACTTTACGTACATTATCTGTTAATAGTATTAAACTAATTTCCTTCCTTAAATTACGCGCATCTCTTACATGGTAGACTTGAAGGTACGTTGTGGTACATCTAACTCAAAGTAAGTTGCATAACAACACTTACTTATCCAATGATATAAAGGCAGAATAATTCTCTGTAACAACTTTGCATTATCTTAAGATCGGTTTATTCTAATCAATATGTAATTCAAGTTTACACCTTTCGTTAATCTAAATTATATAATATCCGGCCCTTTTTTATCCATTTACGAATACAATGAGTTTAATTTAAACCATATATTGTATTATTGTTAATTATGGAAATATTAAATGGTAAAGTACAGATTCAAATTAAATAAGACGTCGGCGTGGTATTTTGTTAAAACACATTTTCCCGGCAACTTGCAGTCATTTCTTTGAAATATTTACTTTACAATCCGAAGCATACTCTTATTTTTAGAATAAAACTAACGCTGTCCTTTTCTGTCCTGTACGGAAGCCGAAAGTACAATGTTAATGTCAAGTATTTCGACAGAAAGGACCATACCATAGGATAGAAAAGGATGAAATGACAAAATGGTAATTTAGGAACTACATCCAAATAATTGCACAGATTAAATTAATTAAAAGTAAAGGTTGATGAAGAATAAATACGACCTTGTCAGATTATTGACGCCCATACACATATTGAATTAATGCTATGTCCATAACGTTTAACCATGAGTAGTGCAGTCACTATTTGTACTTTAAACATAAGCTTTTCGAACACAAATCATTTTCTTTATGGCAAACGATAAACTTGATTTATTTTATATAGAACTGCGTGATTCATGTGTAATTGGAGCTACTTATATAAAAAAGATAAATAATCTTGAAATACTATCATTATTTTTTTTCATTAAAATAAAAGATAATAAGTTTTTTTCCGATGTCATTATTTTGTAACAATAAACCATATTTACAAATTAAACAATTAATTATTTTATTGATGTTACTTTTCTCTAAATTCCAACTTGCTGACATAAATATTCTAAGCATATTGATTAATTATATAGCATGCTTATTATATGTATATGTATTTTGCTGTAAAATGTGTCTGTACATATTGTTATACCTTTATTGTACCAAAGAATATATGTCATGCTCTTCAGAAATGGAGGATTATACAAGTCTATCTATCAATGCAAACGTTACCATTACACGTATTTTCCATACACGCAAACAAAAACCTGTCCTCTTAATTCAAGGTGTCAAAGTACAACACATGTTTACATATTTGCTGTATGTGTATCATCAAGAGGCATTCGGTGCACACGGGTAAAATATAACAATGTATTTTTCATCACGAATGTGTACTAGTACTTGAGTCTTTGTTAAAAACGGAGTACACCAACGTCATAGGCCGAAAAACTACATTCAAGACATGATCGAAAGTAGACCTAAATTGCATTTTTTAATAAACCAGACGTCGCATTTATTTAACCTATACCATAGATAAAGATCAAAAACCCCTTTCCTAATACACATATTTACATCGTGCAAACAAAAATATCAACATAAATCATAACACCATACGAATTCATCTTGAAAGTCGGATAACTATACATTTTGAAACATAAATTCAAACAATACAAAAATACTGATGTTTACTAAAATGGACTGTCAGGTTTAGGGGACCATGTAAAGGTGACCCAGAACAAAAAACAATTTTTCACAAGAAACTCATCGAACATGACAATGTTAAAGTCATACGTCATGTTTTTAAAATTTGCTGCATTTATGCACCTTGGTTGGTGAGTGTAACATACATTAAGTATGTTTTTCGTTGCCGTATGTTACATACCATATCATATGCATTATGCGTTACACATGTTAATTGTTCTATCTATAACAAACTATATTTTATTCTAACAGCTTTGTTGTAAAGTTCTATTACAAAACTGTTTGCTAGAGTGTTGCTACTAGCATGGACCATTAATATAATGTTAGCGTATCTCCATACACGATGATTCTGCGTAATGGTTCTTTTATTTTGCTCGCTGCCTAACATGTTAAATGTAACTAGGTCTTTTAGCCTGGAGTAACATTAACAAACTCTGGAGCAAACGTAATTATCCTCTATTAAAGTTACCATTGATCAGTAAAAATAAATGTCGCTTTTAAGGACAGTTTCTTTTGTTAAATGGCTTAAAAAACTAGAACAATGGCAGTAAAAATACGATACTACACATGTTTAGTTTGGTACTATTTGGAGTGCCTCATACCTTGTAGCTTTACTATGCCTCGGGTCATCTAAAAGCACCATGTACTGGCTTAAAATAAGTTAATTCTTACATATTTATTCAACATCACAAAAAGCCTTTATAAATGTAGACGTGTTGTCCTAGTTGTCGTATGTTATGTGCTTTTTAGAAGTAAAGCATACTTTTTGATAGCGGATAGGACATTTACTGGACTGATCGGTTTGTAATGTGGTTAATAGAGAGTTAACAGGGGCACTTTGCAGGGGGTGGCTCTAACAGGGAAAATATCGTTTTTAAAATACACCATTTAGCTTAAATGACTACTTTTCTTCAGATGGAAATCTCAAAATCTCAAAAAGACATACCATCGACCGTTAGACAAAATGACACATTACGATATACTGCTTACAAGAATGTTGTTGCACAAAAGCCGCCATGCATAATATATTTTGCAACACAATTCTATGATTCTAAGAGAGTATTTTATGAACGAGTGAAAAAATCATGTAGTCTTAAGTTCAAATATTTGACCACTTATACTGGAAACATATCCTCTTCTTTTTGCTGGAAATCACATGTTAACGCGATATCAAGTATAAAAATGCATATCAAGAAATGTTATAGTAAACTTATTTCGTTTGCTGCATCTTACCAGTTGCGACAATATTTATAATACCGACGACGAGCTTATTTGGTCACAAACTATTATTACGTTATAATAAACTTATGCTCTAACTGATAATGCCATTTTATTGTCTATAGGTAACATTCATGCGTTCGTATAGTGTCTTTTTTATTGGTGTTTCTTGTTTTACCGACGTTTTGTTATAAGAGCCATGTTCCATGGGGCACACAAATTCTGTCCCTATGGTATACATTAATATGTTTGGATGGTATTTTTATGTATATGTGATGAATTATAATTGCAAGTAAAGCACCAAGATAAGCAGTCATTAATAAGTTTTATTCTTTGTACATGTTTTTTTTGTTTAGAGTTGCATAACTGTTACTATTTTGCCGTATACTGAATTTCAGGAGGGAAAAGAATGATGCTATGGTTTGAATAATAACTTTACCATTTATTTTTATAGCATTGCCCATTACCACGGACTGTGATGATTTTCACAGGCAGAAGACATTTGTACTTAAAATTCACTCTGTTTTATCCCTTTCTTTTTAATTTAACTTTGTTTACTTTCCTATCGTTCTGGTCAGCTTCTAAATTGCCTAGTTGGATAGCGTAAATGTATACTTTTTTCTTTTTCTTCTCCAAAAAATGATGAGAAAGTGTGAGGTTTGATATAGCTTAAAACTGGTTTAAGGTCCCAATTAAATTCATTGACTGTACCAAGGCGGCAACTCAACAATTCTTGGAGAATGCATTTAAGAAATTTTAAATAAAAATAAAATATAAACAGAAATATCCTAAAAAACACAATAAATAGGTTTTTTTCTAAATGTCTGTTGCGTCATAGTGTTCAACGTGTTTTTGTGTCGTTCTGTGTGTTAGTTTTGTGTACGGGCCATTTTGTCACTTTGCCCTTTAATTTGACATATCTGCATTGTTTACAACCTTCTTTCTTTGAACATCTCTTCGATTTATATTACCAATAACAGTTCTTAATTCATAATGCTTTTTCTGTTACTCGTGTAATAAGTCATTGTTAAATGGACATTATTATACATATTACTTACACAATACAACATAGTATAGAGCTGTATTCGGTTTAACCTCACAGCAGGACTGTAAATTTGGTGTACGTTATATCACAACATTTGTTAATAAACATGTCCAAGATTTGACAATGTCTGTTGAACATATTGTATTGATAATCGCATTTACTGCACTACTACATTTAAAGTCCACATTGAAAAATCATCACATTACTTTTTTTTCTCATTCTTGTAAACAATAGATTGTTTCTCAGTGTCTGTTGCGTCTTAGTGTTCACGTGTTTTAGTGCTGTTCTGTGTGTTTGTTTTTGTATGGGCCTTTTTGTCATGGTGCCCTAAAACTTGACATGTCTTAATTGTTTACAACATTGTTTCTTTGAACATATCTTCAATTTATATTAGGGATACAATTGAGACAATATAAATTTACAAAAACGATTGATTCGTTCGCGATAACATTTAAAATAATTCAAGTAACAAAATTATTTCTGTTATATTATCACAACCAAGAGTTATTTGTAACTCAATAACAGTTTCCGTATTTTCCCAACAATTTATATAGAAACAACATATCTGTTAGTCCATAGATACATTGACTTTCATCAACTAACACCAATGAAACCTACAATTAAAATTTGACACACATACATCTCAACAGTTGCTTTTTTTGGACATAATTTGTTTGTTTTTAAATGACAATGGAGCCCTATAATTGTAATACTTTATCTTTGAGCACACTATTGCGTGCTGTTTTATCGTATGCTTCCCTCGTGACTATTCAAATTATATTATAAATACGTTGTATTACTATGTTTGAAATTACTAACTGTAAGGTTAATACAGGAAAAATTTGTTCCCAATTAAGAAGGTATGCCTGCTCCTCCTTAAGTCGCAAGCATGTGGAAGCAGTAGACATTGAAGTGCGTGTAATTGGCTGGAAATTGGATGCTGGTATTATAGGGGGAGAGAGCCACTATTTCACTATTTTATTTAAACGAACGATGGGGACATTGGCCTGGTCTCCCCAGACACGGTAAATGGGATAACATGCACCACTTATCATGGTGGTGCTTAATTTGTGTTATTGAGAAGCCTTACAAGATCGGATTCGGTAAAGGGTGAACAAAATGTGTACCTTTAGTCCTTTGGCTCAGCGAACACAAGAACACTATAACAATACTGCATGCCTCAAGTCACGGGGGACAAATTAAAATAAACATGAGGAAATTTGCGTTTTTGCAAATGCAAAAAAACCATTGCCCGGGTGTTGGACAACCCGTTCATGCACGAACATTTAGAATGACATTTGATGTCACCACGTTCATTTCAAGGGAGATGATACGTTGTGTGTTAATGTTAATTATTAATTTGACCGTATCTTTGTCTTCTTTATGGTTCATGTAGATACAGGTTACAGACCTGATTACGCAGTGTGTATGTGTGTTTCAGGTGGGCTGGTGTATTGGATCCGTTCTCACCATCTCGGCCATCACCATGGACCTCTACTGGACCGTCCGAGACCCGCTTAAGGTATTGGTAATAAACATGTTGATAATAAAGAGCGCAATCCCTTGGTATACATGTATGCAACGGAGTCTTAAAGGTTGTATCCGATAAACAAAAATAATTCAAATAAAGTCAAATGAAATATTGCTTGGTAAAATATGTATAATTAAATTAATAACCGAATTCGTTTAACAAAAACGGCTTTGGTTTCCTTTTTAAAATGCTTAAACATTGTTAAGGTATTTTCAATGTTGTACGAGGAAAAGAGAGTGAATGAATTGATTTTTGAAAAAAGATCTCATACTGTATGTTGTTGTATGCATAATAATGAGACATAATGTCATCTTAATATATGTTTTTGTCCTCCTACTGTGGAGATGATTATAGAGTCGTGTTCATGGGACATAATTTCACGCATGGACCGCATCATTTCGATTGACGAGAATCGGCAAGACACACCAGTAAATATTGAATCGATTGACTAAAGGTCAGAGTGGGAAGCGGCTTTAATGAAACAAACAAACAAACAAACAAACAAACAAACAAACAAACAAACAAACAAACAAACAAACAAACAAACAAACAAACACGGTTATGATAAAAAAATGAACATTTATGTGTTCTTACCATGAAATGGACATGGTTATTTATCTGTGTTAGTTATTAATAAAATCACACAATGCTTTAAATTTTAAGGAAAATGCTTTTGATTCGCGTTAGAATCATCGAAGACTGAAATAGTATTGCACTGTCACTGACTTAGGAAAACATATTTTCTTTTCTTGATTGAAATCCTTGTTCAAGACAATTTTGTTTTTCGCAGAGATCAATTTCCTCTTAGTCATAGTCTAATTTGTATTCTATTTGCTATTTTAAGAGTGAAAATAAAAAAACGAATCGTTATAACTGTTTAAGCACGAATTTTACAAAAGACGTGTAATAACTATAAACATTTATCATGACAAATGCATCACCGACAGACGTTTATTTTTAAGAATCAATATAGCCAAATGTTTAAAAGATTTAAATTTACAACATGGTTGTGTTTTCGAAAATAATTGTTTGTCACGTTTACTTGTTATATGTTTATGTTATTGTTTATTCGTTTGCAAAATCTATGCATATTTAAAATTCTCTAGAAAACGTGAAACAACGTTGCAACACTTGGAAATGAAATGTGTTTTTCGTCACCAGGAAAACATGAAAATGACATAAACAAGAGTTGTGAATCGGAACTTTATTTTAACTGTCTAGATTCTTTCAAATTAAAATGAGTTATCGTTTCAGTACATTTTAAGGGAAGTAGAACAATGTTATTACAATAAAAATGATATAATAACACATATAGTTTTCACTCGATATTGTTTGTTGAGGGTGGCCATTTGTGATGGCGTGGCGCTGTGGCTGAAGCTTGTGGTCATCTGGGGCGTGGCGGTACTGAGCAGTGCGCCGTGGACTGTCATTGCCGTGCACAGAAACTCCAGCTATGTCGACGGTACGCCCATCAAGGTAGGTGATTGATTATAACGAAATTATAACTTACTATAGATATTTTATATCGTATTGAACGGTGTGTGTTATAAAATATGTTAATAACCAAAAGCGACTTTGAACTGGTTTTGTGTTTGAAATGTATGTATCAATGGTCAGGTGTCACAATTTCATTTGAGAATGAAAACATGAAGCTGGATGTACTGGCACACACATTTGTTGAATCATGGTTCTTCTGACAGCATCAGCCTGTTAAAATCATGTTCATTCATGAATGTCATCATGTTGCGTTGAATGCAATATTTGTCAGGCTAGTTCATACGTGACAAGGTTCAGCTCTGTATCTTGTCAGACAAGGTATTGTGCAGGGTTTTCTCAGAATCTGATTTAGAGCTGATTAAAAAAAATTAAAATGAAGTTGAATGACTTCAAGTTAAATGTCGTATTTTTGGCGCGAAGTCTTGTAAATGCGTATTAATGATATGGGGCCTCCTTTTGCGATGTATTATGCATGGCATGTCAGAAATGTATCAAATAAAATGCTATTTGGTTCTCGTTAAAAACAGTAACGTCAAGTACATTCGTGTTTGTCTGTCTGTAGGTGTGTCGCCTGCCAATGGTGACGGAGTGACAGCGTCTGTATGTGGTGATATCCATCGTGTTGCTCTACGCTCTGCCCGCCATTGTGTTTACTACTTAGTAAACTTTTCCTCAATAATATGCTGCATGATATTGTATTCAATGCATGCTACCTTTCATCTAAGAATGTATTTTGTTTTGTAAAATGTGAAATAATGATCAAATTGTTGAATATCTTAGTATATGCCAATATTTTTTAACAAAAACAAATAAGGAAACATGTAAAAACAACGATAATAATCAAAGTATAAATTAGTTGTTAATGATGCGTTTTTATTTGTTTGGTTACTAAAACTTTATGTACTATGATCTTTTTTTAGTATATTTAGTTCTTATACAACGTGCGAATACACCTTATGTCCAATCCTAATATACAACGATATAGGATGACTTTTACATCTGAAAGCATCCAGTACATGCCTTAAGTGAGTTTTGATATTTACCTATTTATTTATCTCCGCAAATAGCATTGATAACTTGTAGACGTTTTGTCGTAGTTGTCGTATGTATTGTGCGCTTTAGAAGTAAAACATAGTTTTTGATGGCGGATAGGACATTAATTGACTGATGAGGGACTGATGGATTTTTAATGCGCTTAATAGAGAGTGACCACGTTTCGGAAGCGTTTTTGGTGGACTATTCGTACTGAGAAAATATAGTGTTTAACACTTTGAATATATCATGAAACTTGAACAAGTGAAAACAGTATGTATTCTTAAGCTCACATATTCGACCAATAAGAAACTGAAACATACATGTGTACATGTTAACTCTATATTTAATTTGAAACTGCATATTTAATAAATAATGTTTAAACAAAACCATTTGAGATGTTGTTTATTATTTAGTGTGTATATTTCAAAATAAAAGAAGACAAGGTTTCTGGTCACAAAATACTATAACGTTAATAATAAACTGTTTTTAAATTGATAATGTCATTTTATTATCTGAAGAGAACTTTCATTCTCTTTTAATTATTCAGCAAAAAGGAGAGTTGTGTTGCAAAATTTCTTACTTTTTGTTTGTTTTAATTCTTAGCTATTGTCAAGTAAACGTGGTCCAGACATTAGAACGTTAACATCGCTGTTAACGCATGCTATTTATTGCTGGCTTTAGCAATACGGTTTCTTTGCTTGGTGAGTGTGCATAACTAAATATTAATTTGTGGATTGCATGCAAAACATGTGCATGTTTTCAATAACAATACATGTTATAATACTACGTACATGTAATATACGATGATTTGTGAGTATGGTTTCCCTAGCAATGATTACTAAATTATCTCGAGAAACTGTTGTTGTTCATTTGTCTACCGCTCACTTATTATTCCCTAGATATAATTCGTTTGTTATAACATTGTCAATGATAAATATTAACCCGGAAATTGTGTAACTTCCCAGTAATTAAAAAATAGGTTTTTTCTCTTTCTAACACCAATATAACCTACAATAGGATTTGGCACACATTCATCTTAAGAAACAGTAGCTTTATTTTTAAAATGGGTAAACTAGTTTGGCTATGATTTTTATACTTTATCTTTGAGAACACTATTGCGTGTGTTTATATCGCTTGCTTGCCTCGCGAATTTTCAAGTTTTATTATCAATTATTTTGTATATTATTATGTATAAAAGTACAAACTGTCAGGTTAATACAGATTACATTTGTTCGACCCATTTCCTTCAAATATTTATGCATTCTCCTCCTTAAGTCGGATCATAGATCTCCTGCCAATGGCTAACTATTTGAAATATCTAAATAAAAACTTGTGGAAGCAGTCGTCATTGTAGTGCGTGTAATTGGCTGGAAATTAGATGTTGGTATTGTAGGGGAAGAGAGCCACAATTTCAGAAAAAGAAAGACATTGCCATAAAAAAATCATTATTTAAGCGAACGATGTGGACATTGGCGCGGTCTCCCCAGACGCGGTAAATGGGATAAACGGCACCACTTATCCTCCTGGTTTAATTTCCGGGATGTGCCTTGTTATTGAGAAGCCTTACAAGGTAGATCAGAATTGGCAATTGATAAATAAAACATGTACCTATAGGCGTTTGGCACAGAGAAAACACGAAACCGGTCAAATAATATGGTATAACTCAAGTCACTTCCAAGGGCAAATACAAATAAAAATAAGAAACATTGCGTTCGTGCATTCAGAATTACATTTCAAGAGAAATGCTGAGGTGATTGTTTATGTGACCCAAACTTTTGCAATTTGCGTATTGTGTCAGTAAAGTGATTTTGTCTATCAACTTAAGGAAACGGAGCAGATAATTGCTAATGAACATACTTGTTTGATTTGTTGGTAATACCAATTCTCAAATGCATTACTTACAATAGATGGTGTTTAGCGCTTGTTTGGGGACATTAAAGTGTCACAATGCACTACACAATTGAGTTGTTTTATATATGTCTTGTCCTCTGGGATCATGGTTTGTATGTTGTTTACGTTTGAAAATAGAGTTTCGTTCATGCGCTAGAGTGCGTCAGCGGCTTGGCATATTTTATTACCATTGATAAAAAGCTTCAATAAACCCAAATTGCTATTTTCCTCTAGCAAGCTATGCTGCCTGAGGACTTTCCCATTTTCTCATAATAATTGACCAAAGTAAGAAATATTATAATAACAGTTAACTATGTATCATTTGCCGATTTTGTCTTATGTCTGTTGCGTCATGATGTTGTAAGAGTTTTTGTGTCGTCCCTTGTGTTAGTTTTTGTACGGGCCATTTTGTCATGGTGCACTTAAACATGACATATCTACATTGTTTACAACATTCTTTGTTTGAACATCTCTTCAATTTATATTATAAGTGATTTTGTACGAAGTTGGGTTCGGTTAAAAAAAGGTTTCCCTTAATTAAACGCAAAGTCTAAACACAATAGTATGCCTAGTGGCTTTATAATGCAAGTACATGTATAATCAAATATGTCATTTCTTAGCAAATAC
>Ga0224511_10002013_pt1 | contig 13193 bp, 8 predicted proteins | sample SF_May12_sed_USG_2_FD_169988 | JGI IMG/M metagenome (GOLD analysis project Ga0224511, IMG submission 169988) | Sediment microbial communities from San Francisco Bay, California, United States - SF_May12_sed_USGS_8_1 | ecosystem: Environmental > Aquatic > Marine > Sediment | place: USA...
GGATGTTTCACAATGTGCTACATCACGTATTTCTACATGTTAGTTGGTCTGATTTGCCTACCGATGCCTGCCTAGATGGTTTTGTACAGTTACATAAATATGTCAAAATAGATGTTGTTTTTGCAGATTCTGATGTTTGGTAGAATCAGAACAATTACAAGTACATTGTATGTCGAATTGGTATACGATACAAATGTACATGCATAGATTTTTCACTTGAAGTTGTTTGCTTAAATCCAATGTTTAAATCTTTTGGCAATGAGATACCTCGCGTACATCTCCAATATATATTGGTTTGGTTAGCCTAACGATTCTTGCCATAATTCTTCTACATATTGACAGCCACATAAATCTTTCACATTGATTTACTGCCCACTGTGATACATATATTAATTTGGATTGAGGGAATAAGAGAATTGGGAATGAGATAATAATGCGATAAATCATATCGCATTGGTGTTCCATATAGAGTGTAATACACTCAGATAGTTTAACAGGCATAGTTAACAAAAGAACATTAATTCGTGGTAGTAATAATAATAATACACGAATAGTCGATTTGCGATGTATAACTGCGAATTTCAGGCCTAGTGTACCATTCAAGCATACAACATGTACGTGTATGTAGTATCAACCGTGATAAAATATCGTAAATAACGTTGTATTAATTTAAAAACATTGTACTTAAATTGCTTGCTTTAATCAAAGAAGAGTTCATCATTATATACAAAAGATAGAAATATAATTATTCACTCTTTTATAAATACGCATGTGTATTTCAGATACAAAACATTTATCCCAGAAAGCTTTTGTGGACTAAAAGCTGACTACGACGACAAAAACTAATTCATCACCATTTATTAACTATCGAGTGGGTCGTTTGGAATTGTAATTAAATATAATAATAATTATAAAAGAAAGCATATTATCTTTTACTGTTTATAATTAAGAGCCTATTTAATATTATTTAAAAGGAAAACGTTTTAAAGGACTTTAAAGCATAGATACTCCATGTGTGTAAGCAATTCAGTATTAACGTTGTATTCTGTTTCGGGCTCCCATATTAAAGCGATAACATCTTTATTGCGCTCCGGCGGTCTTAGGGTCGCGATAGATCGCACTTGTTATTCTTTCGGGTGAATGTATTCTACTGTTTATTTTTCATTTAGTCTATCATTCTTGGCAATACAATAGATTCATTAACTCGTGGTATATTCATATATTGCCCCGTAAAAGACAATATTTCGATGTCCTTAAAAGTTTTCAGTTAATGAGTTTCGCTTCCTAAACAACGCATCTAGTTTGAATGATGCCGTCATTGGAATCGCACCAAGTCACTGGATCACTGGATTTCTGCCTAATTAATAACAAATACCTCTTTATCAAAATTATCGTGTGCATAAAGTTGAAAGCCATAAATCTGTTGAAATAATACCTAGAATTGAGAGAAGAATAATCTACAATGTGTGACAAGCGCATATCCGCCAACCTGTGTATTAAGGTTCTCGATACGTTAAACTGTTGACCATTTACAAACCAGGGGGCCGTTTCACTAACATTTCCATAAAGTTATGTTAAGAGTGGCAACCATATTTACCATATGTAAAAAGTTATGGACGGTCTGCGCTTGCCTAAACTTATGAGAAAAGTTACGCCAATTTTCTTATGGTGAAATGCTCTTTTGAGTTGCGCTAAAAATTGGCGTAAATCCTTCTTTAAGTATACAAAGTATGTTAGTGAAACGGCCCCCTGACTATTATATTGTACAAATATCCCACTAGCAATTGTAATAACCTAAATTAAAAACTATTGCGCCCAAATCAGTGTTGTGTTAAACACACCGGCACCCTTACCTACAAGTTTCGATGAGATACTGGTATGGTTTACGTCTGGACAAGACACATAGAAATTCAAACAGTCCGTAAGGGACTACTGTCCATTATGACGACTCCTTAGACATTGAAGCATTAATGAGCTTAGAATGCTTAAACAAATAAGCGTAACTATCGAAAATAATTGTTAAAATCTTTTGCGGTAGTTAATAAACGAGTTCCGCTGTTCTAGTTTGTCTTGTATCTGTTTGGATGTTTCACAATGTGCTACATCTCGTAGTTCAACATGTTAGTTGGTCTGATTTGCCTAACGATTCCTGCCTAGATGGTTATGTACAGTCTCATAAATATGTCAAATAGATGGGTTAAAACTATTGCGCCCAAATCAGTGTTGTGTTACACACACCGGCACCCTTACCTACAAGTTTCGATGAGATACTGGTATGGTTTACGTCTGGACAAGACACATAGAAATTCAATTCCTGTCCATTATGACGACTCCTTAGACATTGAAGCATTAATGAGCTTAGAATGGTTAATATAACCACTGCAAAGATACTTCAGACTCATTTGAGTTACTAGTATCGCGTGTTAGACAATGATTGTCGATTTCAAGATTTAATTATGTCTGACAACGATGGCCTATTTGTTCGGAGAATCGTTCATGAACAATAAATTAGTTCTTTCACGTTTATGGTGTTTTTTAATCCAAAATTTCCCTGTATTTGTAGCGGGAAGATTTGGCAAACTACTTGTGACCCAGTAGTGTGACCCAGATTGTCTTTTATTGGCAACTTCAAGAATTTGCCAGATGGTGTCGTCTAGTGCGTTGATTTTTATTCGTATATTGCGATGATCTGGTAAAAGAACGAATATAATATAATAGAATTCCAAGTAAGGCGTAGTTTTTTTGCAAGATTCGGCAGGAATGGGTGTGAGCCAAATGGTTAAAAACTGCAAGGATCCCATTTAAATGGTATCTTTCTTGCACCAATAAAAGGAAAGTCAATAATATGTCTCGATACCGGTATGTTGGTGAAAACTTAATAAAAGTTTTAGCGGTCCTCTTGGGTGTAGTCAAAATGTCATTTTTCTACATGTTTACTGCAGACAACACTAACGTTAGAGCATTGTTTTAGGGTTCCAAAACTGATTACTCCCACCAGAGCTGCAATATGAAAATTGATAAACAGATCCATAGACGTTTTCCAATACGATGAATTCAAATTAGTCAAAATCAGGGGATGTTTTGTCGTATTACAGTAATTGAATGATTTCATTCCTATAAATATATTCATCTTGAAAAAAGTTAACACACTATTGTTGTCTGGGTTAACTGTTTGAAATAAAAAAAACTTATACAAATAATCAAAACTATCGAAAATAATTGTTACAATCTATTGCGGTAGTTAATTAACGAGTTTCGCTGTTCTAGTTTGTCTTTTATCTGTTTGGATGTTTCACATTGTGCTACATCACGTATTTCTACATGTTAGTTGGTCTGATTTGCCTAACGATTCCTGCCTATATGGTTTTGTACAGTCACATTAATATGTAAAATAGATGTTTTTCTTTGCAGGTTCAATATATGTTTGGTAGAATCAGAACAATTACATGTACAAGTATGTCGAATTGGTATACGACACGACGATAATTCACTTGAAGTTGTTTTCTTAAATCCAACGTTTAGATGTTTTGGCAATGAGATTCCTCGCGTGCATCTCCAATATTCATTGGTCTAGTTAACCTTACGATTCTTGCCATAGTTGTTCTTCATATTGACAGCCACATACATCAATCAGCCGCATTGATTTACTGCCCTCTTTGATACAAATATTAATTGTGACTGAGAAAATAAGAGAATTGGGAATCAGATAATAATGCAATAAACTATATATCGCATTGTCATCCCAAATAGAGAGTAATACACTTACATGTACTTATAGGTAGTTTGATAGACTTGCTAGCAAAAGAACATTTATTTATAAAAAGTAATAAAACTGTAGTCGGTTTGCGAAAGAACCTCCTCCATAGTGTACCTTTCAAACGTCCACGCAATGCGTGTATTTGCAATCACATGGGTGTAGCATTAACGCGTAACGTTAATAACAAAAGATAACGTTGTATTTGACAATTTAGACTCATATTGTTTGTTAATATCAAAGACGAGTACATCATTTTGTATAAAAAGTCTTAATATAACTTGAAGAGATGTTCAAAAAAGGAATGTTGTAAACAATGTAGATATGTCAAGTTTAAGGGCACCATGAATAATCAGTATTTCAATGATATACGAAATATTGAAAAATGTATAAATAATCATAACAGAAAACTTTTGTGGACTATTAATTGACTATGAGGGCAAATCTGATTCATCGTCATTTATGAACGATCGAGTGGGTCGATTGGAATTGTGATTAAACATAAAGAAGAAAGTATAATACGACATATTGTCGTATGTTTATACTGTTTAGAATTTAGTCTTAAGAAATGTTTTAAAAGTATGTTTAATATAGATACCCCACGTGTTAAATCTCAATGCAGTATTAACGTTTTATGTTCTGTTATGAACACCCATATAGAAGCGATAACATCTTTATAGCGCTCTGGCGGTCCTAGGGTCGCGATAGGTCTTACTTGTTATTCTTTCAGATGAATGTATTCTACTGTTTATTTTTTATTTAGCCTATCATCGGTGTCAGTCTTGACAATACAATAGATTCATTAACTCGTGGAATATTCATATTTTGCCCTGTCAAAGAAAATATTTCGATGTCTGTAAAAATTATTTTAACACCAACCATATTGGTTACGAATATTTTATGATTTCAAGACATTTAGAAATTCATACCAAAACAAGGTTTCAAAAACCATAGGCATGTTTTACACCTTCTTTTTTTATGATACTTTTTATAATTGGTCATATGTGTTTTATTATAATAATAGTACAACATTCATTTCCAATGCGCATGAATACATGTAAGTATTATTGCGACGTTTCGGTGTTGAAAACAAAAGAGAAACATAAATACTATTGTTTGTGGCGTCAGAATTTGTTTGAACATGCGTAGAGTGCTGAAACATGGGCATCTGTTGGGATTTTGCCCGTACAGTATTTATTGTATGCATTTTTAAAACGCCGGGCTACAGAGTAATGTTATGGTTGTAAATAACTAAACCAGTGAAGGAAATAATGCAGAACGCAACATGAACAAGAAAATTATAGCGGCTCAATTCTTTGCGCTTCGTAAATAACGCCCAAAGTTTGAATGTTGTCATTGGAGTCGCACCAAGTTACTGGATCATTTGTCTAATTGATAACTGTTGACAGAGGATTTATTTAATTATAAAGAAAGACCTCTTTATCGACATTCTCCTGTGCATAAAGTTGGAAGCAATAAATATGTTGAAATGATACAAAAGAGTTAGTCAGCAATATGCTACCGTGTGCGGCACATGAGCATTTAGATACTAAACTTTAAGGGTATGTCAACCTTTTTCTATTGTACAATTTGGCATCAGATTTTCAAAAAACGTTATACTATACACCTTTAAACTATCAGGTAGTATTATGATTTTTATTCCACACTAGCTGTTGCTGACTAGTTGTCCTTTACAAATGGCTTTTGTGACTCAAGAACGTGGTTTCCCAGTGACCCTATTAGAATAAGAATTTGACTATTTATAATCATATGAGCACTATCTGACTATTTGGTGACCATTTTAGCACTATTTGTACATTATTCAAGTATTTCAGCTGCATATTAAAATTATGTGCATATGTCAGCACTACAATGTATTTGACCATTTGATCATTATTTGATCATTTCAGCTTTACACGACCACTGAGAGCCAAAACTCTGTTTGACCATTCTCAGAAAACATGTATGTATTAACCTTTTTAACAAGTATCCCCAATTATTTCACTGTAAAGAACAAGAAACTTTTAAATTTAAATTTGTTTTTAATAAAGGATAACCAAGTGCAAAAATGTTAACAGTATTTTTAAGTACATACACAAATTTTAAATACGCAAAAAAGCTCTAAAGGCCTGCTCCTATGCCGTAACCACCTGTTTATTTATTAGTACATAATTATTCTCTTGATGAAAGAAAACTAATGAAGCAGAAAATCACTCACCATGTGAGGATGGGTATCACTTTTTATATGTCATTATGACAGTATGAGTGTTATCTAAACATGTGCACAGTGGTGTGACCACCTTTTCCATTGAGAGATCACAAGTCAGTGCTCATAGGTTTCCATGTTATTCAATGGGATCATGCTTACTTACATAAAATGAACTGGCATAGACTCATAAAAGGTCAAAGAACTAAAGAGTGTTAAACTCTATACAGCCATGGATAAAATGTTGACATGTAATTAAAATTATATCATGAAGGAAAAGATAGTTGAAATCATGAACACATCAGTATCATTAACAATAACCAAATCAAAATGAGTCAATGGTAGCGTAAATCTACAATATTATGTTACAGACCATAAACACAACACTATTTGCAATCATTTTCACTAACAAGTCATTAACAATAAAACAACAAAAAAATTGAAACATCCAGAAAGGCTAAAAAATCTGCAACTCAAACTCATTACTCAATATTTTAGCAGTACATTCATCTTTTATAGCATTCCCTTTAAAAAGAAATCTATCGTCCTACAGCAGTTCCCTGTTGGATAATTGCATCGGAATCACTCAGCATTATTGGGAAGACTTCATGTTCTAAAGAACCATGTTCCATCTATCAACATTGAATTGACACACATTCAATTCTCTAGTCCCTAAATTATTGCTTTTGTATAAAAACTCCACTCTAGTAATAATTTTTTTTATCTGTCAACTGCAGTGACCAGTTCGAACCACTGCCTGAGAGCGTCACTGAGCACCAAGGGGAGACTATTGATGTCTCGCAGGATGATGTAGAAGGGGAAAGGGAAGGAATCCATGTAGGAGTTGATCTCCGGAGTCGCTCCCCCTGGCTTGAACACTGGAACCTTGATGTCCAGGATAGAGTCCTGAGAAAATATAATAATTTAAAGATATTATCAGAGACCTATATAGGTCTCTGATATTATCATTGATATCATCATCCTAGTTATTATCAAAATAAAGTTGTTAATAATGAGGCAAAATCTTCTATTGTAACATTGTTCTTAAATCAAGAACAACTTTTGTCCCTTAGAAATGATCTTGAAAATTGGTATTAACCAAACGCAACTGAAAGTCATTTTATCTATTTTAGTAATGGACAGACAGACATATCCTATATCCTTCTAAAGTGGTTGTGGCATTAAAAGATTAATTCTAATTCACATATATATCTCACTTGCATTATGACAATGCCCTCACCTTGTTTGCGGGGTTATCAATGATAACAAACACGATGAAGACGCCAGCCTCGCGTGCCTGTCTCACGGCGGACTTCACGACGTCCATTCCCTCCATGAAGAGTCCCCGGCCGTCTGACATCACCAGGAGCAGCTGGGACGTCTCCGGGTTGCCGTGGGAACCATGCTGGGACTGGCGGGCATCCATGAACATGGCTGTCGCACGCCGCAGCAACTGGGGGGTAACAAATAGTATATGTAATAGAGTAACAAAATCGCTTGCCGCAGAAACTGATGGGTAGCCAATAGTAGTAGGGTAACACAGTTATAGGGTAATTTTTACTTAAAGTGTCGAAAAATCAACGAAAAACCAAAGACAATCTAAATTCTAGTTTTATTATAAAAATGATTTTTGTACAGTTGTACATTTTTGCACGTGTATCTTCTGATTAGTAGTTCACCAATTGTGCAAAAGTTTAATATAAATTGTAGAGATATTAAACAACTAAAACTTCATGAAAGCATTATTTTAATTTTTTTAAATGTTGCTATTGCAAAATACAATACTTTGAATGACAACCTAAAACATTCCATAATCACCTGAGCAATCTTGGTTTTCTTCTGCTCGAAGGTGAGGTACTGAAGCAGGTTAGCTCCTGACTGGCTGGTGAACTGCTCTTCGAAGGGATGCAGTACTTGCATGTCGTCACCGAAACTGAAAAAGCAGGCAAGGGGGGTCAACAAGGGGAGTTAGCACACAAGACTACTACCAGAACTATTGAGATGACAAGACAATTATAATGTTGCATCATTAAAGGTTTCTGTGATACAATCAATAAAAGAACTTGCAGTTTGAACTCCCATAGTTGTCTTTATTATTGTCTAGGCATATATCTTTTGAAGATTATGCCTAATGTAGGTATTATTTACGTTAGGGCAGTACAAAGCTGAAGTTGAGGATGACGATCTTTTACGATACTTATATACAAATCAAATCCCTAGTGATCCTCAGATCCTTTACATAAGTAAAGAAGTGAAAGCCATCCTACCTAGTTATGGCAAGCTGTCCAGCCTCCAGCAAAGTGAGGGCGTTGGCCACCAGGGACAGCGACTCAAACGCCATCTGTAACAGTCAGATACATGATGTTAACACAGTGAGGCTCAACCATTATAGATAATGTATTAATATCAGAGGATATGAGTATGAGTATTAAGGAAAAAAGAAAAATTGCTCATTTGTTTACATCCCGATTCAAAAGAAAGTAAATTATTTAGGCGCCAGTTGTGAAAAATATGTTTTATAATAAAGAAAAGATCTACATAGTAAAACTGTTTTTTCCCCATCAACTGTGTATAAACACTGGTTGCCATTGGTCACCTGTTTGGAGTGGTTGTCGACCATACTGGAGGAGTCGTCCACGGCGACCATGATCTGGTACTGGCGTTTACTGGGCTTGGTGCGACGTAGCCAGATCTTGTCCTTGCGGAACTCACTTGCGATGTACGCGATCACCTTCCGCATGTTGAGCCGCTTGCCCGTCCTGTAGTCTCCTCTGTAACAGGCAAGTAAAGTTTTAGGCGACAAATCACTGACTCATAAATAAATAAAAGCATGCATTAAGACTATTAAGTTTTGATTTTCATGTGTTAACAAACAAATTGATAAAGGGCAAGTCAGTATTCAGCAGGGTAGGTTAGTTAAACAAATTTTACTAGTATGTACATAACAAAAATATGTGTCTTTAACAGGAAATTGTAAGATAAGTATAAATTCAGGGAAGTGAGTAATAAATCTCAGATTTGCAAACCAATACATTTCATAGTTTTATGGTCAAGATTGATGTAGTATTGCCCCCAACTTGAGGGAATCGAGTAATACATCTCAGAATTGCAAAACAATACATTCCATAGTTTTATGGTCAAGATTGATGTAGTATTGCCCCCAACTTGAGGGAATTGAGTAATAAATCTCAGAATTGCAAAACAATACATTCCATAGTTTTATGGGTAAGATCGATGTAGTATTGCCCCCAACTTGAGGGAATTGAGTAATTAATCTCAGAATTGCAAAACAATACATTCCATAGTTTTATGGTCAAGATTGATGTAGTATTGCCCCCAACTTGAGGGAATTGAGTAATAAATCTCAGAAATGCAAAACAATACATATAAAGTTTTATGGTGAAGTTTATGTATGCAGTATTGCCCCCCTTACTTGAGTTTGGTTGCCTGTGAGGGTTCGAGGACGAGACGTAGCTGTTCACACAGGTCCTGGGCCAGAGAGGCGGTGAGAGACTCGTACCGGTGCCACAACTCACCCGCAGCATGCTCCTGCCACGGAACCACACAGGCATTGGTCAAATGGATCGTTCCGCAAATGTCAATCATTATCTTTTATAGCAGTACATGGTCAATTTTAATCCAATAGATTAAGATTAAATTGTCAGGTGACAATCTGACCTAGAAAACACAAAAAAAAGACCCCTTCACAAGCCTTCACAAGATCAAAGCAAATATACCGCATTGGGCGGAGTTTGAAATTTTGCGGAACAGTACATTGTTGAGACAGGTCTATAAGTTTAGTGTGTCATAAATGGCTTCTAGTCCAGTGTACAAAGAAAGTATATATAAACTGTTTTTATACATGGTAATGCCACATTATTTACAGAACTTAAACACAAGTAAACTGGCAACATTTTCTTCTGATTAATGCATTAGAATCAAACATTTTAATCTTGTACATTTTTGCAGTATTATGATTGTGTAGCTTGAATGTCCTGGAAAAGTAACAAACCTTATACTTTTAGACACCTCTGCGTTTTGACATAGCACAAACAATGCCTAATGATTTTATCAGAAAAATGTTTGTGATTCAAAATACCAATCAAATTAAAAAAAAAAAGAACTTATAAAGTGCACCAGGTGTGGCTGGTCTCACCTTGTCTGTGTCCGGGGGCAGGTTGGCGAGACTCCACGATCCCAGTTGGCTCTCCAGGTCTGCTCGCAGGCTCTCTAGATCTCCAGCCTAAAGGACACAGAGATACAGGTGTTCTCATATATTTAAACCCATGGCTTAAAGCTTCTATATTAATTTTTACTTCATACATCAATAAAATTCAAATAAATTCTGAGCCTCATTTATTTCAGTAAAATAAGAAAATAATTTTATACATAAAAACACTAAATTTATATTAAATAAAATCAAGAAGTCAAAATCGGTTCTGGGAAACCAACTTGTAAATGGGAATGATAACTAAGCGTTGTGTTTTTATGATCGTTTTATGGCGTCTTCAATGCCGCAACAACAACATGTTTACAATGACGTTATAACGTAAAGCGGCGAATTCACATGAAGTTTCATAGTGCCCTAAGACTGCACCCCCTACCCCAGCATCCAGGTTAAGGAACTCGAGCGCTGTGTGTATGGTCGAGTCCTCTCCCCTGGCAACCATCATCGTGGCAACCCTCTCTCCCGGGACATCATAGCGACCACCTTCCTCCGTATCCATGGTCTCATCTTCCACTGTGTCTTCCCCGCCATCTTTACTGTCATGCTGGGTCTTCTTTTTCAGTTTGGAGGATGACAGACTGTCTGTGTTTTGCTCTTCCTGGTAAAAAAAGAAAACACATAGTAAACATTCTTTCATGTATGACAGACAAAGAAAAAGTTAGTGATAGTTTAGGGTGTCATGATAGAAATTGGATTTTACAGACAGCATGACCTCAAGTATTATTTGCCATCAGATGACTTTTACCCCCCCAAATTTTTTTATTTTTTTTTTTGCTAAGAACCATTTCAATTTAGATATGTCAAAGTAGACTCAAAATTAAAATTAAAGCAAAGGACTGCAAAGGACTTTTCATTATTAACTTTTACTTCAAAGTTGTATGCACCAAGTCTTAGTTTTGATGTCTATTGTATTGGACAGAAATATTGTTGTTGACATCACATTTGTTTGCTTACCAATGACTTATAACATAAGAATAACTGATAATGGTACCTGCTCATCTTTCTCCAGTTTCGGCAAGTCGTCTCCCCCTTCTCCATCCTCATTATCTTCCTCCTCCATGTCATGGGTTATCTGCCCCTGCTGCTCCGTCTGCTCGGCTGTGGCTGCGTCCAGCGTCTGGGTGTCATGGTGGGACGTGGAGTCTTTGATGTGCTCGTATTCGTCTGCCCGGTCCTGACGTTCCCTCTCCTGGCAACCGTTGTGTAATTGCATAGTAACACATTCTAGTTAAGATTGATTAAAAAAAGTTTCTTCAAGAAGTGGAAGGCGAGGGGGGACAATGACAACAGCTTTTTATAATTTTAGGAAATGTCATTTTTACAAGATCAACAGACACATAAAACGATATTACTTCATCTTTTGAAACAAACAGTGAAATATTGGAATGTACATAAAATGTAGCAACATTTTAAAGTTTCAATGTAAAGGAATGTTTCAAAGATAATGTTTTGTATTGCCAACAATAATTCAGTAAAATCTTAACTGCAAATTTCCCGCCTACCTGTTGATCATCCGCCTGCTGGTCCTGCTGTGTGTGGGTGGAGTCGGTCGTCTTGAGCCGCTTGTACTTCTGCTGGTCCGAGCCCAGCGACCGGTCACTGTCCGACTTCCCCGGCTGTAGCTCCGGCTGCAGGGAACCAAACATGGGTTGTAGGATAATACACATGCATTCAAAGGACCCTTCTTACAATTTTATACTAGAGCTGCATCAATTTCCTAATGCTGACTTATAAATATTAAAAATAAAAAAACTGTATGTTTTGTTACAACTTTTTCTGTGAGGCTGAGGCCATTGACATTACGCTGAGGCTACTTAAACCACGCCCTTAAAAAAGTGGCTAATTTGTTTAACGAAGTAATCCTTGTAGCCAAAGAAATGTGACTATGTTTGTCCAAGTATATGCTAATCCTTTCATTGGTGAACGGATTATAAATTTAGAAATGGGAGGTCCAGCGTAATGTTCATTGTTTGTTATGAGTCTCTTTATCCCATAGCAAATGACAAATATACCATGCCTGCTAAATGTCACATCTATCTAGTAATGACAAGGCTGACACACACCTTTTTCCTCTTGTTGTTGGTTCCTGGGTCAGACATGGTGTTTGACCTTTGACCTTGGTGACCTTCAGAATCAGCGCTGGCCTGGCCGGTCCCCTCTGTCTACAAACACAAACATACACACACACAGTTCAGCTGCTGTAAAAAAAAGTTAAGAAAGTACCACAAAGCAGTTATACTTGGAAAGATCTAACATAAGCCTTTTTCTTCAGGTCACAAAACGCAAAATAAGACAAGTTTCTAGATGATTTTACTAATTTGTTTTAAGAAACATAATGATGACATAAAATTCATTTCGATGCCAACAGAGATGAGAGCCACTAATACTTAGATGATAAAAAACCTCCAGATGAAATCAGCTTACAAGACTACAGAATTACATCAGTGTCCGTCCTACCTCCTCGCGATCGTTCTCTGTGTTCTCGCCAGCTGCGTCCTGCGCCGTCTCACTCTGCTGTACCTGCTCATCACTGTCATGTGACACCTTCCCATAATGCTCCACTGCTGGGGGCGGGGCCTCCTCTTCTTCATTCTCATTGGCTGGTTTGTCCTCTGTTGGCACTGCTGTCTCATCCTAAACAATATACATGTATATTTATGTAAACTGCCTCAATTTAATTGCCACATTTCTATTTCCTTTTCCTAAATTGTCACAATAGTTTTTAAAAGGAAGATTAAAAAAGCAATATAGCTGATCAAAAACAAAATCCATGAATGAATTCCATACATTAGGGCACAGTTTTTAGTCATTTTAACTATGTCCCATCATTAAAGGTGCAAGTTTAAAGGTGCAAGTTGAAAATTTAGAAAGAAAAACCTGAAAACTGTAATTTGTGATCATTTTTCTTTACAATTTTATATAGCAAAACATACTGTTATTTGTCACAAAAAACCTAAACTTCAGGGTCCGTATTCATAAAGAAACTTAAGTAATTAAAATTTGAT
>Ga0224511_10002014_pt1 | contig 13192 bp, 5 predicted proteins | sample SF_May12_sed_USG_2_FD_169988 | JGI IMG/M metagenome (GOLD analysis project Ga0224511, IMG submission 169988) | Sediment microbial communities from San Francisco Bay, California, United States - SF_May12_sed_USGS_8_1 | ecosystem: Environmental > Aquatic > Marine > Sediment | place: USA...
CGTCAGACTTGTGTAATGTTCTATGCATTATTTGCTGATCGCGGACCCAGAAAGCGGATCACGGACCGGTCTTTAAGCGCTTTGGTCAGCAAAACTTATCCATAAATGACAAGTTACAAAAATTAGATCCCCAATTTCAGTCTTCGAGCGAGATTTGACCTAAAATACTTTCCTGAGGTGTTTGGCCAAAAAATACATTCTTAATTAAAAAAACTGCAATAAATGTTTACATCCGAGCCAGGAGTCGAACCCGCACCCCGAGTTAACAAGAGGTGTAGTTAATACATGCTACAACATAAGATGCCTGCTAAGTTAGTCGGCGGTCCCAATGGATAGTTCCACAAATTTTCAAGTTCCTCCCCAAGCGGCATATGTCTTTGATCTTGTGATAAGGTTTATCACAAACAGACAGTATGCTTTCTTTTGTATTTTCTAGATCAGATTGTCAGCTGACAATATAATCCTAATCTATTGAGTTAAAATTGACCATGTACAGTTATAAATGATAATGATTGACAGTTGCGGAACTGTCCATTGTACGTTTGGATAAAAAGGCCTTTTGTCACCGAATATAATTTCGATTAAATCGTGATCAAAAACAACAAATGAGCTAGATTTCCTAATTAATATTATACATGTATGTCAGAAGCAAAATGTTAAAAAAGTACGTTCCTTACAGTAAACAAAACGATTGTCTAACAAAATCTTCAAATTGACATTTTTGCGCGAAGCAGCTTTAAGAGTACATTTTAGTAACACGCAATTAAAAAAGTGTATTTAATCTTAAAGTATGTGAATACCTATCGACCTCTTCAAAGATTAAGATTCTTTATTTGAATATTTGTATTAAAACACATGTATTGGGTTCTTTGATAGAGCAAGCCTCATCTGTACCTCCATTGTATTGTAAAGTTTCTTCTACGATAGTTGAGATAAGATGTAGTTGGTAGGCAACAACAAGCCAAGATGAACCTGCATATTTCAGGCGACTGTTGCTACGGTCGAGCGTTCCTGTGCCGCCCGATCCACGGCTACCAGCGACTGTTTATACCCAGCAGCAAGGTGTGCGACGGAAAACCTGACTGCCCACTTTCCGATGACGAAGCATGCACGGGTAACAGTCGTTAATATTACAATGCTAGGGTAACAGTCGTTAATATTACAATGCTAGGGTAACAGTCGTTAATATTAGAATGCTAGGGCAGCAGAGGTTGATATTTTAATGCAAGGGAAGCAGGCGTTAATATTATAATGTAGGGGTAACAGTTGTTAATATTACAATGCTAGGGTAACAGTCGTTAATATTAGAATGTTAGGGCAGCAGAAGTTGATATTTTAATGCAAGGGAAGCAGGCGTTAATATTATAATGTAGGGGTAACAGTTGTTAATAATATGGAGGCCAGCAAACAGCTGGACACATAGGGTCACAAGTCAACATTTATGTACAGGCCATCACCAAGACCTTCAAGTAAAGGTGTCTTATTACTGTTTTGGATGCCGTGTTCAAAACATGCATGCTCTCCAACGTTATATTTCTCTTGCGATATATTAAACGTCTTTAAAATGAGTTTACTAGATATATTTTAATTGATAAAATCCACAATCTTAACTGATACATGTATATCCTTTAGGCAAATAACAACGTTAGCAAACCCGGAAAGTATCAGGTATTTTGCTACAGGCAAAATACATATACGTGAATATAACTTGAGTCATTTAGTTATTTCATAGGAAAATGTATATATTCACAATTTTGAAGCTGTTATATAAATGTATGTATGTAAAAAATTGTCGTATGTTCTTCGACAATTACTACGTGTTACACTTTCAAATAAGTGAGCCAAGCCACTTTGATATAATCACGCCCAAAACAACTTGATTTTAATATTAAACTACAGTCTTAAACAATAAATAGTGAGTCAATATCTCTGGAAATTACAAAAGTTTAAACATAGCGAAATTCTATATACGATTTATGTTTTAACATTGCTTTGTGAAACATGCGTTTACATTGTGCCCTTTAGAATACATGAATTAAAAACGATAATGTAAACTGTAAAGAAAACAATTATTGAAGAACTTATTTCAATTTCTATAAAAACAACACAAAACTGTTAGCATCTGGCTTACATAGAGTATATCCCTGTAACGGTACACATTTATGTATCCACAAGTGGCGCTTTTTTATCAGCAAATAATATATACAATTTTTCTTTTATCATACAGACTACGCTTCCTGAGGATATTCCCATTAATTTTACTTACTACAGCTGGTGTTGTGTGCTTGTGTGGCGGCTGTTCAATGTTGCCCCGTACTACACCATTGTTTAGTTATATTTGTCTGGTCCTCTAGGATGTTGCTTAAATATAAAATAAAGTTCCGCTCATGTGCTAAGCTGCGTAAATGTGGCATATGTCATAACCATTGATGAACAGCTTCAATAAAACCGAGGCTGCTATTTTCCCATGCAGTCCATGCTTCCTGTGGACTTTGCTTCTTTTTCAGATTAATTAATAATATATAAGATAAGGTTCAATAAAATACAGTTCAATAAAATACTAAAGGTCACAACTTAATCTTCTATTGAATACTTAGTACATTGTGTAAGTGTTAATTTCTTGTGTGTCTAAGGTTATGGAAAAACAGTGTGACAGTATTTTTAAAGGGACTAGAGCACACACTTTTGGGTTGGAAAGTGTTTATCTTAATTTAATTTAGACATGGGTTGTAGAAAAGAAGTGTGATGTTGAATGTCTTATTCTTAAAACTATTAGGACAACATTATTTAAAAATATGAAAAAATCATGAAAAACTTAGGTGGTGGTGGCTGATGTAAAATCCCTTTTCTATCCCATGGACAAGAAAGAAATAATGATCTCAACTCTATAATGAATGGTCTATTGGACAATGTCCTGGTTTGTGCACATTTTTCTTCGAAACGAGCACATTGTACCTAAAGTTGCTTTATCACGCATTCATTTATGTTTTTTCTATTTTTGTACCCAAACTTAGCTCTGGGTGCTTTAATGTCTTTTGGTTTTGTAAACAACTGTTATAGCTTTACAAAGCGTTCTTATACTGTATCAATGAACGTATCAACGACTTGTTCAATTTATGTACCAGCATGTAATCCATCCCATGCGATCGTGGAAAACGGACGGGTCAAAATCGAGGAGCGTTCTTATAGAGAGGGTGACGTCATACCAGTGGCGTGTGACACTGATTACGTAATGCTTTCGGAACATAGCTCTGGACTCACATGTAGCGTAAATGGAACGTGGCTTCCGTCAGCAAAATGCGTGAGAAGATGTAAGTACCGATACTTTATGACTGAAGATACAGTACTTTGACCTTTTCAGTAGTGTAAAAAACTAGACTGAATATTATAAAACGAAAATAGCAAAGAAAAAAAATGACGGCTGTAAGCAGGTGAAATGTTCCATAAACACATATTTTAGACAGACGGTTCCTGTGTTCCTGTGGCCACATGCGCACGCTAACTTACGTATACATTCCCATAGCAATTGTGTGTTTATGTAAAGTAGTATTTTATCAAGGACTTTATGACACCGCTAGCTATAAAAGTGAGACGAGTGGTATACGAGAATGAGTCGAAATGTAATAGCCAGGTGTTAGGGTTTCCTCAGAGACGTCTGACAGTGCTTCGTGTGATTGCTTTAAATACGTACATAACGCAATTACATTTACCAGGTCTTCGTCTTTCCTACCTAGGTCCAAGCGTTCCACCGTTGGTTACCAATGCCAACATTGCTCTGTCCGAGTCACCGCCGATATCTAAAACACTTGCTGTGTACACCTGTAACCCGGGGTACGTCCTTGCAGGCGGGGATACCGTGGTGTGTCGCAACGACGGCACCTGGTCACATCCGCCGGCCTGTGTGAAAGGTGAGACCTGATGGTCCTTTGATATTGCCGACTTTACAATATTGTATAACCTCATTTCAATGTGTGAGTGTTTCCCTAGGCAGATAACTTGTGCTTATAGCAGTTTCTTGGGACAACAGCAAAATGCAAAGTACACAGAACTTCAATCTCCTCCACTTTCTGAGGGTTTCATTTGCTCGTGTGATAAGGTTTATCATAAAAGGAAATACGCTTTTTGTATTAATTAGGTCAGATTTTTGCCTAACAATATAATCTTTATTTAATGGATTAAAATTGACCATGTTCTACAATAAATTATTATGATCGACAGTTAGGGAACAGCCCATTCCTCCAATTTAACCGCAATTTGCATTGTATTTAGCTGAAAGATAGGTAAGTCATTCCTTATCAACGAACCTATCAACGACCTATTTCAATGTATGTACCAGCATGCAATCCATCCCATGCGGTGGTGATAAACGGACGCGTTACACACGAGGGACGTTCTTATAAAGAGGGTGACGTCATACCAGTGGCGTGTGACAATGATTACGTAACATATCCGGAACGTAACGCTGGACTGATGTGTGGCGAAAATGGAACATGGCTTCCCTCAGCAACATGCATTAGAACATGTAAACACATATGCTTAATAACTTTATATTAATCTTTAATCGTTCATTAATTCCTTTAAAACAATACAGAATCTTATCATCAATATAAAAATGGAAAATAATCTTTCAATTACACGACTGTGTCAGACTATCAAAACAAAGATTGGCGGTTACTCGCAGGTGAAATGCTGCCACCTACTGTGGAGAATGGTGTGTCGGATGCCACCTTGACCCTTACAACTAATGGCGCTGTGGTGTTCTACACGTGTAACCCAGGTTACATGATGGTTGGAGGGAGCACGTCAGTCTGTCTGCCGGATGGAACCTGGTCGGTTGCCCCAAGATGTGTACGGGGTAACACAAAAGTTCGGTTTTTGTTGGTAGACAAATGTAAAATATGAGAAACCAAGCACAAGCAACTGACAATGATATAAATGTAATATATAGCACTAAATTTAGTTGGCGTGATAAAATAAAGTTCGCCTTTACAGAGTGTGCACCAACTGACTTGGTTGTTGCTAATGGGTCCCCCGTTCCCCTGGCTGCCCCATTTCTGGAAGGGGACACGATAGGTGTGGAATGTGACACTGGCTTCGTACTGGACAAGTGTGGTTGCACTGGATTCATCTGTCAGGCAGACGGCACCTGGGAAGGAGAGGCGACGTGTGTTCCAACCTGTAAGTAGGCTTGTTTGCTGGTTCGTAAAAATACCCCGGTAAGTATTTACTTTGTCGCTGACGCCAAGAGCATTACGGCAACGGAGAGGATGGTATTATTTTTAACAATAAAGTATTAACGTTGCGACTTATGTGATGTCAGTTATTTTAAAATCAAGAAAGTGTTAATTACTGAAATGATATTTTATCAGCCCCGTTCACCTGCACCCCTGGAGATGATTGTACCACTACCGTAGATGCCGGAGGCCGCTCTTGGCGTCTTTGTTATGGCAATCCTGACGACAGCTGCAACCCGAGTCAAGGTCGTCTGGAGATACTGGATGCTGGTACTTGGCGTGCAGTGTGCAACACATTTTGGGCAGCAGATCGGAATCTCAGAGTGGCATGTCGAATGTTGGGGTTTAGGTAAAGTTCTTTTATGAGTTGTGAATCTGTAAATTTTGCCGTAGGCTGATCTGAATCTTAGAGTCATTTCTGGTATATCTAACTTATTATAATATCTAAAATTACAAAACACAGGTATGTTGTTGCGCATGGAAAGTTTGGGGGCACCGTTGACACAGGCTACGGGCTCAACGCCATTAGATGTGATGGTGACGAGGCCACCCTGCTGGCGTGCGGCGACATTCAAGATGGAATTAACGCTGTAGCTCCAGGCTGTAGCGGAAATAATCGTGACGTCGGTATCGCCTGTGCCATGACGTGTGAACCTTTATAGCTTACACATGTGTCCACTTCATCCTTCAATGTATTCTACTCTTAACTTTTACAATATACCTTTGCCCTAGAAAGGTCGACAATTCCCTTAAATAATACGACAGTGCCTTAAAGCAGCTGGCTTCAAGCATATACTAGAAAATCATTAGTTACACATATTTCAAAATAGTTCTTCAAATATATATAATAGTTGTTAGAAATCAAAATAACCTACATATTTTTTGCTTTGAAAACAGACAATTCGTTTTTCTGCCATTATTTTTTAAGCATCTGGACGTCAGCTGCTTTAAAAGAAATTGTTTTAATGGAACTTTCCTTGCACTCTCTTTTTTAAACGAAGACCACTATTCTATTCCAGCTCATGATTCCAAACATCTATTGAATCTTGTTTTGTAATTGAACGTTTTTTTCGTTTTATAATTTCTTTGCACCTAACATCTATATAGTTATAGTCGAGTTTACTTAGTATGACAGGAATAAAGCAATGATGGAACCCGTGTCGAGTATTCACTGGTATTGGGACATTTTGTGAATACATAGTTTAAATCCTGAGCTTTTTCGGTTGAATTGTTGATACTGTTGTTTTTATTGTATTTGAATAAAGAAATGAGACACTTGACTACACATGGCACTACGATCTTTTCTTTTATTACCGGGGTTATAAATTGTGTGTGCGTGCGTGCGTGCGTGCGTGCGTGTGTGCGTGCGTGCGTGTGTGTGTTTGTTTGTTTTATTTACATCAAAAACAACGAACGGATAGCTTACTCGCATTTTCTTAGGATCATTAGCTGATCGATGTGTTACTTATAACGAAGGTGTATCTTTTTGTTATACATGTAGACCTTAAATATCATCTTGATAACATTACCACACTTAGAAAGACCAAGTGGGGTCGAATTAGTTTGAAATCCGTTCCTGCATTGGGAGACCGCCGTTCTCAGCAACTAATCCACAGATCCAGGTACAGCGTTTGTTTCTTCCTTAAAGTAGCTAGAGCACAGCAAATTGGGTTGAAATGTACCTATCTTAAAATATGATTTAGGTAAGCGTTTAAGCAAAGAAATGTGATGAAATAAGGCTGACACTAAAAAAATGTTGACTTCATATTTAAAAAGGTGGAAAATGCATGTAATATGAGGTAAATCCATTTTTTGTCCATGGACAAGACAAGGATTTCCCCTCATAATGAATGGTATATTAGAAATTTCCTGGTTTATGCACATTTTTCTTCAAAACTAGCACATGGTGTCTATTGTTAATGCTCCATTACACAGTTATTTAGACTTTTATGGATAGCTTAGATTTTTTTCCCATGTTAATGCCCATACCGTGCTCTGGTGGCTTTAAACTCGGACACTTTCCTTATTGTTATATATAGCAAGGAGTCGCATCCTGAAGAAAGTATACCATAACCTTGGAAAAGGTGTACGCATTCGATATAATATTACCGGGTATACTTTTTTATCTGAATATTTTAAAGTGATTCCTCACTTGAAAATGTGTTTCTGTAAGCTCAGATCGAATTATTTCTGTCAGATAACACATCCCAGTCACGTCGGGAACATGGAGCGCGGTTTTACAACCTCATAAATATAAAATATTCATCTTTTAATTTGACAAGGGTAAATTCAGTTTTCTTTTACATAATATAATGCTTAAAATGCATAAAATATGCTAGGTCTGTATCTTGAGACCCTTTGGTTAATTTTTTTGCAATATGTTAAGTATACTAAATGAATTAACATTGCGAAGGAATTATATAATATTCGTGACAAATAATGTTGTTGGACAAAAAAGAAAGAAAAACAACAAAAACAAAACAGAAAATCAAACCTAAAATCCTTGTCAGAGCCGAGAGTTGAACCCAGTCGGATGCGTTACCTCTGGACAACTGAGTCAAATGAAAATATCTTTTGTTGTCAAGCTATTTAACTGTTTCAACGCAATGGGTCGAAACGTAATAAACAAAGCCGAATTTGCGGTCCACGTATTTTCAACAAATTCATTTTTTCTGTCATATTTTAACATGCATGGATACCACAACTACATTGTGCAGTTTCTTATAACTACGGTAGTAGGTGTCACTGCTTAAATATGGTTAAAATGTAAGATGTAAACAATTCTGACCAAAAGATACAGGCATAGCATCTTTAAATTCAAACATACATAAAGTGTCTCGTTTAAACAATCAAAAAGCAAATCACAAAGGGTGTCGATGACAACAATATGTTCTCCTATATACAGAGATAATACCACTGTATACATTATAAGGGATAAAATGAGTCAGAAACTGAGTATTTTATAAGATAATAGTTTCCTCTGTAATTTTGCTTTGGCTTTACTTATGTCAATATGTCTGTGTATGAGTATTATTGTATATAGTAGTGTCCGAGATTTAGGCACCCATTTCAAAGATTTAAGGGCGTGTGGTGTGGTGCTTTATGGGATGAAATAGTGTATTTTTAACTCACAAATCATGAACATATTTACACATTGTGTAAACAAAGAGCATACAATGTAATTTAAGATGTTCAGAATTTCACAGCAATGCGTTGAACATTATTTTAGAAAATTATCGAAAACACCCAACAGTCCTGACTTAGGCACATCGCCTGTCTAAGACGGGTAAACACAAACAAACTCATATACAGAGAATTAGTAAACACATTTTCTGGGCAAATAAATAGGCAGATGATTCTAAGAATGTAGAACAACAAACAATGTTGGTAAAGGCCCCATTGGTTGGCATACCGGTAAATATAAGTGAAAGCCCTATCTCTTTTGGTTTCATACAGAAACATTTTAATATTTTCTATTTTACAAAGCATGGCTCCGTGACATATTATAGTGTATTCGACCAACCATTTAAAACAGTTTAAACAACCTGGGGTATAGACAATCAGAGCATTATTTCTGTGAAATTTGATCAGACAGATTCAGAAAAGATTTTGTTGAAGTGAAAATCTTGCATCCTCGGATACCCAGGGTGATTCCGCTCGCTACATCAACCCCTGGGACAATTACTTGAGTTGCCTTTGATGTACAGCTGAATGAATACTATCATTTCATTGGTTGCATCATCAGTTTCAGATGAGGAAGATGACCAATGAAAACGATCCTTACAAGAGAGCGGTTATCTGATTGGACCGCACGCTATAACGCTTCGTATTGATTTTCGGTGGCAGATTCAAAGCTTTTCTATCTAATTGTCCCAGGGGTTGATGTAGCGAGCGAAATCACCCCTGGGTATCCGAGGATGAAAATCTTGACACACGACGTGCGACGCACAACGGCTAACAAATGCTGCCTGTCTTAAGGTATTGTGTTATTTCATAGTGGCCAATCAGAACTCAGGAAATTTTCAAATGCAAGACCGATTTAATATTTTATTTATTGCCATTATTAGTTCATAACCGTCACAACTGCCCCAATAACCTGTAAGTGAGATCATGAAATGGTTCAAACATTGAGCTTTCTAAAATGAGCAAATATTTTTCCGTCTACTTTTGACCAGTCCATTGTGACAAAATAAGAGGGGTCTCTCTATGTAAACAAATGAGTGTATGTTTAACAATGCGTTTTACTCAATCATATTTGTTAAAAAACACTATTATCAAATTTATTCATGAAATGAACAATAATTTAACGATTGAATATAATTTTTTATTGATAAAAAAGTACGTGAAAAATTATAAAAATGTAATTAAAGAGCAAAACGATTTAATAGCTTATATTAAACACTATTAAACACTAAAATCGCACTGGTTAAAATGGAATCAGCATACACGTACCTGAAATATGTTACTGGTATGTATGCCTTACTACGGTTCTAAAATACCGTTAAACGGAGGACCTTATGAGAAAATCAGTCTAGTCCAGTGATAATTTTTTGTCTGAGTTTTGCGCTTTTAACGCACATCTCTTACGAAAAACCAATCGTAACAACTCGGCCATTTCCGTCCTTTCAGAAAATAACTGTTTCCGAAGAAATCGCCGAGGGGTCCCGATTGATAAAAAACGCATAAGTTCAAAACATGTGCACTAAAAGTCCGAAAGAGTTAGTTTTCGGACTTTTTATTGCTCATTAATCTAAGCATTCATTGGGCGGTTTTTACGCGGTACAATTGATTTGTAATACATGCACCAGTAACGACACACTTATAGATTTTCCGTTTTTGATTCGAAAAACCTAAAACTGCTCTTAAAAACAAATTTGATTTTACTTGTTCGTTTCGTGTCGTCTGCAAACGTATGCCTCTGTGGATCAGCTAAAAGTTATAAAGAATAACAATTTTTACTGTTTCTTAATGCAAAAACAAAATATCACGAAAAAGTGCCCAGATAGATGTAGATTAAAAACAGTAACACAACCCACACTTTAGCAAAGCAGAGTATGAGGAGAATTTATCAAAATGCTTAAGAAAATCAAATAAATAGGACTGTATGGGTTATTGCAATAATAACCGCCCGCATACTAAGATTACGGTATGTGTTGTGATTGAATGAATGTACTTTAAAAGTTAAATACATTGTGTATGAAGTTGTGTCCAAAAATCTGATTGTGTTATTTTTAATAAAAAGCCCATTCGTTTACGAAAAAGCCTATTGTTTTTAAAAATGTGCGCTTTTTATCCCATACTTTTGTAACGAAAAATTATCACTGAGTCTAGTCTATTATAATTGTATGCAGTTTTCGTTTACACTCATTATTGACAGTACTTAACACTTTTTACCATTATAACCATAGAAACTTTCTTTAAAAATAGTCATGCTGAAAACAAAACCACTTTATATAATAATTATGTCAAAATGTTCACCAATGGTATTTCAAGTATTGCTGTTTTCATGACAATGGAGCTACATCAATGCAAGTGCAATTTTATAAGTTTAAGTAATTCTACAAATAATGCATAGTGCCGCATTTTTTCAATCTCCTTCCATTTCTGTAGTACTCCTTTGTTCGTGTGATAAGGTAAATCATATAAGTATATCACAAAAAGGAAGTGCGCTTACTTTTGTGTTAACTAGGCCAGATTGTCAGCTAACAAAAAACCCTAACCCATTGGTTTGAAATTATTGACCATGTACTGTTATAAATGATCATGATTGACATTTGCGGAACTATTCATTGTGTGAGTTGCTTTTAATATTTTGAGCAGTGTATACTATGGCGCTCATTAATCGACTTGCATTTTCAGTCAACACATAAAACGAGTAGAAACAGGTTTAAATTTTAACGAACCGTATAATACAGCAATTAATATTTAATTTTGCAATATATTTGCATGTTCGTTTATTTAACACTCTATAACACGTAATCACTGCGCTCTGTCGGTCACGATTTAACGTAAATAACAGAAGGCCAAGCATTGAATCCGACAAAAACAACGTATACAGCATGCGGTTTGTGTTATTTATTGATATTTAATGTACTGTTGCGAACCATATTAACAAACGCCCATGAAATTAAGAAATGAAACGTTGCGCGTTTTATAAGAAGAACTCGGTTTAACAAAATAATAAGCAGCATATCATATATGGATCATCGTTCTTTCATCAGTTTGTTGACTGAACACATTTAAATGTTCATGATTATTGATATGATAAATATAAAAAATCATATCATAATTAATTACATCAATTTAATGTTATCAATAACAAGCAATTAATTGTTCTCCTCCGTATGTACCTGCAAACTATAAACAAAAATACGTGTACATTAAACTTACATTTTTTTTAGAACACTTAGCGGTTTTTGATAGAACGCCAACGTTAACACTACTTAAAGTCCACCTATGCGCATGGTGAGAGCGAGTGATCGTAGAAATTATTTCATGACCTGATTATCACTCACGTTTGGAGGCCGACAGACGTCGAAATCATACACAGCCTTATTACACGTACTTCAATCGTTAAAGGCTAGTGGTCGAAGAAATAATTTTAGATTAATATTCATACACAATAAATGTAGTCCAGTCTGGAGTCTCATACTGAAAAATTACTGTCCAAAAGCTCTTAATGTGTGAATTTCTACACAGTGTCCGGTCATTTCAGAAGCAGTGAATTTACCGTTTGACCCGTCCTGTCCAGCACTGCGACATATCTACAGCTTTTAACGTTAACATGGATCCCATGTTTGACAACCGCCTGAAAGACTCTGCAGCGTAAAGTTCTTATACTTTATCTTTATTCATATATGAACTTTTGGTGTGTTAACTGTTAATGCCATTTGGTTGTTGGTGTTTGTGCCTTTGTGGTAAATCAACAGCAGAAAAGTATTTGCACGGTTCTAGATAGCAGAGAGAACACGTGATGTCCGCTAAGATTACCGACGTTAGGTTTAAATCATAATTATATTAAAAGTCCAAAGTGTTGTCCAGCATCCTCGGATACATAGGGGTGATGCCGCTCGCTGCATCAATGGTTGTCCAGAGAAGTTCGTTGTCCAGTGGTAATTATTTTAAAAAGCTGGACTTGAAATTCATCGGTGCTGATTCGCACGGTGTCAAAACCGTTAGAGGCCATTATGTTTTTCACTTTCACTTATTTTAACAAATTCACTTACTCATTTGTATTGCCGACTTTTTTTCCAAAAAAACTCTTGTTTTGCTTCATTTCAATCGAAACATAAAGGGAGATCACTGTAAAAAATGGACCCAGCGGGACGATTCTTTACAGTGTTGACTGTCGCTATTGATTTTACCCAATCAAAAGTTAGCACAGGGATGACACGTAATTTCCGGTAAAATCAAAACACAGCTGACAGGTGTTGCAAGTTCAACACGTAGCAATTACTCCAGCTGTTATACAAGGAACAAAAAATGCAATTTGATATACGCAGGTATAAATCAATAGCCATTACTCACCTTCTATTGATGTGATTTACATGTAGGTGCGATCGCAACTGGTTGATCATAATAATTTCACGTAAACTTGAGATATTCATTGCAGATTGCAAGTCTGCTCAACAATATTTTGACATCTTTAAATGTCATTTTTATTAAAGATGCTAGGTCTGTATCTTTATACCCTTATAATCGGTCACAAATCATGCAATATGTTAAGTCTACTAAATAAACTAACATTGTAAAAGGAATTTTGTGACAAATACTGGTACTGTAGGTGTCTTAAACCCGAACAGTTTTGGAGGTTTTTTGACAATATTTTCATTATTTGTGAACAATTGTAAGTGAGATTTTGAACAAACAATGTTTGATCGAAGTTTTATGTAATATCATAGCAAAAAATATTTTATGTTTTTATTGCCACGAAAATTTACCTCAAAAAGTATAGTAGT
>Ga0224511_10002015_pt1 | contig 13191 bp, 15 predicted proteins | sample SF_May12_sed_USG_2_FD_169988 | JGI IMG/M metagenome (GOLD analysis project Ga0224511, IMG submission 169988) | Sediment microbial communities from San Francisco Bay, California, United States - SF_May12_sed_USGS_8_1 | ecosystem: Environmental > Aquatic > Marine > Sediment | place: USA...
CATTGCAGTGTAAACTCTACATTCTTCCTATTTAGGTTCGTCTAGCTCACCGAGAGGCTGTGGCATTGGAGGTAGAGATTGATGATATAGCCTCTCATGACCCTGACCTCTCTCAGGCCATGCTCACCAATACCAAGAGATATCACACCATGTTTACGGAGGTCGTTCAAGAGTTACTCCCTATCTACAAGGATAAGGATGTACGTAGCTGCACATTGTAGTCAACCTGACTTGCAATCCGATTATGTAAACTTAAACCCTTCAAACCCAACTACTCCCGTCTGTCGTCAACCATGTAGGTTTATTAAGCCCTGAGCAGATTCCAGATTTGGGACTTGTCTGGATAGAACTTACTAAACTGTAATTGATTTTTTTTTGCTTTGGTAGCCTGACTATGATTCAGGATATTATCAATATAAAAATTTACCCATTTGATTCCAAACAATTCCTTCCTGTTACCATCATAGCGTTTTCTGGGACTCGAACCCATAACTCACTGCGCACAAATTGTGTAATCTAACCACTAAATCAAGAGTGCCCCTCCATCTTTTTCATAGAATCATCTATAGGTTTGATCCGTAAGCAAGAAGAAAATAATTGTTTGGTAATATTTTAAAGGTGGCTGCTAAGGATAATCTGGATGTTTACATTGAACATCGACAAATGATGGAGCAGAGAAACCATCCCGATGGTAACACCGAACTCACTCGAGACGCACGAAACAAATACCCGGCAGAGCTCATGAGACGATTGTAAGTACACGTAATATACGAGTGTGAGTTAGTCCGGGCGAGCCAACTTACACTACTCCCCATATTCCCAGCTGTTATCTGGCTTGCCAGATAATGAATGGACATCTACACACACTCACTATACGCTGCCTACATGTCCTCGATGCTGACAGAATTAAAGCCTCATCTGTTCAGTTGGGCGTCACAACTGTTGTTAATTATGTTCAATAATATTGAGTGTGACAAAGGTTTCAGGAAGTGATTGAGCCTCACTCGAAAACAGTGAGACCAACTACAGTCGGCATCTGTAATGTGCCTCAGTCTTAGTTAAACTTGTGTCGGAATTCCCATTGTACTCAGGAATTCCTTTTCCTTTTGAAGTGAGGTCTATTTCAAAGCTCCCGAGTCTCTGCCTTTCATGCCTGCTCGAGATATCAAGGCTAAGCATATAGGCAAGCTGGTCAAGCTTAAGGGCATAGTGACACGGGCTACAGAAGTAAAGCCGATGATGGTCGTGGCGACATATTCGTGTGATCAGTGCGGCTCGGAGACCTATCAACCCGTAAGTGCTCCTTCCAACTCCCTCCCAGGCCCCTGCCTACTCCTATCCACCCACCTCTCCCCACCTCTTCCTCGCTCCGTACCCAACCTCTCCTTGTCTCTACCCGAATTCAGGCCGCTAGGCTTGTATGTTTACTAATGCAAAATGATAAAACACGCTGATAAAAACATAAACAGATATACAGTAAAACTCGGTTAACTCGACCTCGGATAACTGGAAAGCTTGCTTAACTCAGACCAAGTTTCATGGTCCCTGCAAGGGTAATGATAATTTGCTGGGCATATCTCGAAATTTTAGTCATAACTCGAACTGAATAACTGCAGTTAGTGCCATTGAATTACCTTTTCTGTTGCTGGATGGTTTACATTCTGGTCTAACAAGCTTAATTTTATTGTTTTCTTTTCACATGAGAAGAAAATCTCGCAAATTTTAGAAAGTTTAGCAAGGAAATGAAATATACTTGAGCGAAATGGACTCGCTAGGGTGGCCACATGGCGAAAGAAAAGGGAGAGCATAACTCAAACTTTTTTTTGGTGGTCTGCGGTTCGAGTTATCCAAGTTTCACTGTAGTTGACAGCACATGAGAAAGCGATCGCGAAAAGAAAGGCCAACAGATCTAAGCACAGCATGGGAAGTTGAAAGTCCAGCGTTTGGATCATATCTTTTCACAGTAAAGCTTCTGCTTGTACTGGTCTGTCTCGTACAGAAGACGTTACACAGATTCCATATGAGACAGACTCTATTCCATGTTTGTCAACTAACTAGTTAGTCAGTTGAGTCTTAGGCATTTGCTTTTGTAGATTTCTGGCACGCAGTTTATGCCTCGCCTAATGTGTGAGAGCACAGAATGTGTATCCAACAAGTCCAATGGAAGGCTCTACCTGCAAACCAGGGGCTCTAAGTTCGTCAAGTTCCAAGAGATAAAAATGCAGGAACACGTAAGAGTTATTTGATGTGTATTCCCATTGTGTGTCACTGCTGCTTTGTGGTGGGGATATTCCTTTAAATAGCCTTCAGGTTGGGACGAGGGACTCATTATTCATAATGCCCATCGTCTGAATTCAAGAGAATTATACCATTTATTTAGGTCCCCGTGACCTAACAATGATGCAAGACCTGTATAAACATTCTGTATCTTGTTTTATAGGTCTTGTCTGGCATTTCTTTTTCATCATATTCAATGTCCCTCCTAAGTTTAAGGTTTATTGAGGTCGGTTAAAACTAGGAATTGCGTTAAGTAGTCATTCTCGCAATGGGGGCAGCGTGACTAGGACTTAACCCCGGGATCTTTCAATTCTGGGCCAAGCGCCCTGCCCATTGAGTATCTCGTTATCCGTTACGTACTAGCGATTTCTCTATATTTCGATGAGCGTTATGTCATGAGCTTTTAGCTCTGTGGTGATGCTGACTTTGAACCCTATGTCGCTGACTCTAACCAGTTTGGTCTTGTTTGTAGAGTGATCAAGTGCCGGTCGGTAACATTCCTCGTAGTATGACAGTGATGTGTAAGGGGGAGAACACCAGACTAGCGCAGCCTGGTGATCATATATCCGTTAGCGGAGTATTCCTACCGGCAGCAAAGCAAGGATTCCAAGCTATGAGTGCCGGGCTTCTCTCGGATACATTTATAGAGTGTCACGTATGTTACTTAACGCAACTCATGTGGGAATGTCTGTCATAAGGGGTGGGTAACTCCGAGCAATTGGTAGCATTCCATTGTGAAAAAAGTAATAGCATTTCACTGAGAAAAAAGTTCGGATGATATCAGAAAGCAGTTGTAGCCATTACTTGCAGTGTTTACAATGGCCGACTTATGTACGACCAGTTTCGAATGGCGATGACCAAAAGAGAGCCTATGAGATCAATATACTAAGGAATTCATGAGATAATGGCAATATGATTACTTCGGGTGATGAATATAGAATTGCAGCACTCTTGGTGAAAGCAATGTGTAAAAACTCTCCCTTCAATTGCCATGTGTCGTTGGATGTTTTTTCTGTTGTTGAATGACGATACGTCAAGTTGGACTGTATGAGGAGCTGTATTTATTGCGTCAGGTATGGCTAAAAGAAGTGAAGGTAAATGTGTTATAATTGTTTTAATTATGTGTTTGTGTTGCAGAGAATTGTGAAAATGAACAAGACCGAAGACGATGAATTCGATGGCACGGAGATCACTCAGGAAGAGATCGACCAAATCAATGGTTGGTCGACTAGGACAAATCTCCCTTTAACCCGTCCATATCCTATACTCCTAGTTAAACCTGATATTTGCTGCATTAATATGTGGACGTTTGGCGACAAATTTCTTCGGCCAATATATGTGCGTTGACGTTGAATGAGGATTGTGTGGCTCCATACGCTATCGATTGACAGAAGACATTCATTCGATGCTTGTCTCTGAAGTACTTTGTTGTCAGACAGTAAACCTAACAGCGAGTCATGACGGTTCGATGGTCGTTCAAGCCTCCTAGGATATCCCAGATGTCTCGAACATTCGATTCTTGTCGACTGGCGATCTACAATCATTTGCCGTGGTTCCATATGAACTTTTCTCGTCAATTTAGTCCGTCGTCGACTAGGGATCCTTCGTCTATGAATGCCAGTGTATAATCCCAGCAGTAGGTCTCTTTAATCCATCCGCATTCTATGCCCTAATGATATTTACTGCTTAGGATACACGCTTACTAAAATGAGCAAGTGGTTATAGACATAGCGTCATAGTGGGGAAGCTGAATGACTAGAGCGCTTGCCTTAAGACCGAAGGTCCTGCATTCTAGGCCTAGTCGTGCTGAGCACCCATAAGAGTGAGCTTCTCACATAATCCCTACCTGCTATTCCTTCAACAAGGCTTGGGCTTAGAAGGTTCGTTAAATAGGATGGCTAAGTGCCCTATTCATAGGTTTATCTCTGACGCTACTCTCTTGTGTTTGCAGAGGATGATTTCTATGAGAAGCTAGCCTCGTCTATAGCCCCTGAGATATACGGCATGGAAGATGTTAAGAAGGCTCTATTACTCCTGCTGGTCGGCGGAGTGGATCAGGCCCCTAATGGTCTGTAATCTATATAGCCTTCAATTAGATTGGTGTAATAAAGCCCTCAATTAGAGCAGTATTTTGATAAAGCCCTCTGAGTCCGTCATGATACCTCAGTGGTGGAATAAATGTCTCTCATTGTCTGTCCTCTCTGTGGCTCGGGTTCAATTCCCGGCCGTGGAAGATAATGTCAAGGAATTTGTCCCTCACTGACAGGCTTATATTTCCTTGGAATGGAACCATTCAACATGTTGACATTGGTGAGGAAGGCCTACGTCTAACCACGAACAGACAGTGGCTGAAAGAATATATAGGCCTTAGAATGATGCACTATAGCCCGCGATTAGGTCAGGCTGAACCATGTTTGGAGTGTGAAATGTTTGCTTGCTTGCTGTGGCAATCCTTGTTGTTTGTGTTGCAGGTATGAAAATTCGTGGTAACATAAATATCTGTCTGATGGGGGATCCCGGAGTGGCTAAATCACAGCTGCTGGGATTCATTGACAGGCTCGCTGTCAGAAGTAAGTCATCCCCCGGCATTACGCTGAGCTTTTCATATTGCTTCTAGTCCATAACCAAAAAGTCTAACAATAGACACTGACCCATTTGTGATGCTCCGTGCAGAGTCATAACTGGTGAAAAAAAGTATCTAACCCGGCAGCTTCGCCATGACACTAAGACATCGTTTGAAAAAAAACCCACTGCTTCACTCCGCACATGGTTTCATCATGGACTGTATTGCACTTGGTAGGTCAGTACACAACAGGTCGGGGTTCGTCCGGCGTTGGTCTGACCGCCGCTGTTATGAAGGATACAGTAACTGGTGAAATGGTACTGGAGGGAGGCTCACTCGTTCTGGCTGATGAGGGTATCTGCTGTATCGATGAATTCGACAAGGTCAGTTGGTAGTCTGGGTGACAGATATGAAGCTCTGGGTTGAAGTACTGTTACACTAGCCAATTTTTACCTGGCTAATCCCTACGGCTATGGCCGGTCGAAAAGAAGACAACTCCGCTGTTGAATATGAACGACTTGTTGGCGCAGCCAAAGCGATTAGTCGAACAGAGAGCTGTCTGTTGTCGTATGACCATTAGGAGTAGCTCAGTTGGTAGTCCCCGTTGATCCAGTATGGCTTGAGGCCCATTGTCCATGTCTGTGTATGGGCGTCTCACATTATTTTCAACAATTCTTCAGTTTAGTAGGCTAGCCGAATTGCCACAGTCCACCATGCTTATTCCCATTAATGCCAACCCTCTTATGTTTCGCCGATCTGTCAATATTCTTACATTTTTGTCCTTTATCTCGATACACATGGCCCCGTATAAGCAAAAAAATCGAACGCATTCCTAACCTCACTGTGTGCTCTCACTGATGATTAAATACGATTCGCGCTTCAGGCCCTACCTGGCAGCTTGCTATGACTGCCAGTGAGTCACCTTTCCATTTAACCAGCTGGTTGTCTCTCCTGTTGTAGATGAATGACAGTGACCGTACTTCTATTCACGAGGTGATGGAGCAGCAGACTATCAGCATAGCTAAGGCAGGAATCATGACAAGTCTCAACGCCCGCGTGTCCATCCTGGCCGCAGCCAACCCCGCCTATGGTTTGTATAACTGTGTCGCCATGCTATGTGACAGCGTATTTTGTTAGGTATTATAATGGCCAAACAGTCTTCTGCGTAATGCTTAGTGTTTTTTTGCAACCTTACTCCTTTGATACAGACGGTTTATACATGTCAGTCGTAATAATGGCCAATCTAAATCAAGGTTGGAAAGTTTGCAATCCACATACACACCATTGATTGTATCACAGCTTGATGTCTCTGTGTGGTGTTCAGTATGATAGGTTGTCGGCACGGATTTCTAGGTGTGTTGATGGAAATAAATTAACATGATGGCAATAGAGTTGGGCTTAACTGTGCTTCATTATTTAGTTTGGAGTTGTCGTTTTTTGTCAAAAATTCCACAAGAGTAGACAACTCGCAATAGTTGTCTTAGGTTAAAAATGAAGTTGTTATTTGAACGTTATCTCCCAATTCAGGTCGTTATAACACCAAGAAGTCGATAGAGCAAAACATTCAGTTACCGGCCGCGCTGCTGTCTCGATTTGACTTGCTCTGGTTGCTACGTGATACTCCGGATAAGCAAAATGACCTCCGATTAGCCCAGCATATCACATATGTCCATCAGCACAGCCATCACCCACCACAACAATTTACTCCGCTCGACATGAAACTCATGAGGTTAGTTAGCTAAACTACTGTGGGAGTCGTATAAGCCAAGTTTGGGTTCCGTTTATGCAATATCTAAAAGCATATCTTTAACTTATGTTGGACGCAAAGCATACGCTATATTCTGTCGTCAACCAAGATGGTCTCAAAATGTGTTTTTCTTGAACTGTCATAGTTTTCTCTGCTAAAAACTATACACTTTATGGTCGAATTCACTCTATTGATATTGAAAGTCCCATGATCATAGATTGCCATGGTACAAAAGACTGTATTTGAAATGTGTGACAGCCTTGTCTGCACTGCCCCATACAATACCACACAACAGTTTATTGTTTTTGATGTGTGTAATTAACCTATTTAACGAACCCCCTAAGCCTTGCTCTGGATCTATGGGAGATAAGAATTGTGTGCGGACATCATACTCACAGTGCCTTGGTGCCTGGGGCTTGAACCTGAACTCTCCCTGAGCTCTCCCTTTTGCCATACGTAGTGTAGTGCGAATCAGTTCTCGTTGCTCTTCCCTTACAGGCGTTATGTAGCTGCATGTAAACGCAAACAGCCCAGTATTCCTGAGGAGCTAAATGATTATATCAGTGGGGCATACGTAGAGATGAGAAAGGAAGCAAGAAATAATAAAGACATGCTCTTCACTTCTGCCAGAACTCTGCTGGGCATACTGCGTCTAGCTACTGCTCTGGTAAGGGGATGTAACTTTCTACAGGATGCTGGCTTTATATATAGCTGGTATCGATTGATCTCGCTTAAACTCAATAAAAGTGTGCAGTCCTCACTATAGCAAAATCTCGCTACCAATCAGTGGTCGGAAAGTTCTCAGTTCGTCAGTTGATCATGGGATCATGCAGTAGACTTGGTGCTTAAATACCTTTAGCAGTTATGATTTTTGTATCTGATACGCTTGTCATTTTCGTGCATGTTTTAGGCTCGCCTTAGGATGGCTGACACAGTGGATAAGGATGATGTGAATGAAGCTATGAGACTAATGGAGATGTCCAAGGACTCATTAAATGCCGAAGAAAGACAAGCCAGGTATGCCTATCTCAGGTTGGAAAACCTAAAATTGATTTCGATGGTTTATGAATTATTTGAAATTGTCTGTTCATGAGGTATTGGTCACCACGAGTTCACAACTCCCGACTTCATTACATCATTGTCTTTTATAGACCTCAGAGCACCACAGACCAGGTGTATGGTGTGATCAGAAGTCTCATTCCGATCGGTCATGGCCTCAAGACAATAAAAATGGACGATATAGAGGATCACTGCGCAGCAAAGGTAAGGGCCTAAAGTTTAACCAGGAGATGTACTGTACACGGAGTAGTAATGATCACAATCCTTTGCCCACAATTTAGGTGACCTGGCAACCATGAACTGATTATGGAAAGCTAAACTTGGAAACTAGGTTGATCGCATTGCAACCTAATAGCCCTTCCTAGATCATTGTCGCTTGAAGTGTTCGTCTGAAAAATTGGATTGAGATTTTCTGGGTCTATACACTTCTTGACCCAGAACTCATCTCTCATTTTAGGGACTGAAGCCTGAACAAGTGCGAGAATGCATAGACACATATGAGAGGTTGAATGTATGGCAGCTGAACACAGCCAAAACGAAGCTTACATTTGTAAACTGAGACCTTATTATCTGATAAATCTTACTCTTTGTACTGTTCTGCACGATCAGTTTCTCTTTTGATAGTCGGATAGTTTTTTCACATGTATATTTTATTTTATATTCCCATTTATTATGTAAATAAACCAAATTAATGATTACAGGCATCTTTTCGGAACCGGATACATGATTATTTTTCAGCAGATTTCTTTGGTTGATGATCCTTATCAAACAAGTATTGGTAGACGGACAATGTGCCATCATGTTGACCTGCAAACATGGCAGTTATCTGAATGGCTAGAATTAGCATAGTACCAACCACAGGCCGGAATTTCAGATAATAGTAGGTACTCGTTCAGCTGTAACCATGGTTACTCCATCGATCAATCATGCATGGTATTAAATTGGCACGGGTTTTTAGGTCATGCTGATGGCTAGCAGGGTTGAGAAAGTAGAAAACCTACTGTTTGCAAACGGACAACCTCTGGCAGCTAAACCCGTAAGACTGCTCTGCGATGTATTCTATACACAATGGTCAGTTCATGATGACTCCAATGGCAGATTCAAACCTAGTGCCTAGAGATGGCTCAAGCGTTCAGCAAACGGGAATAGAATCTACAAGCACACCTAGTTAGGACCATCAGTAGCCCAGAAAATCATTCTCGCAATTTGTCTGCAGCCCATTAGCCTATATACGAGTTAATTCCCCCTCGCGTACACCTTGCACTGTTTATAATAGACCAGCGCACAGTGACTACTGATGTTGCTGTTGGTGGATGAATAGTGCTGACTATCCCTTATCATTCCTCCGTCCAGTACACATCCGAGACTGCGATGGAGAAGTGATGAGGAAGCCCCAACCTAGTGATGGTCTCTCCGGTACCTCGAATGCAACACAATCCCACAACAGTTCAACATTACCATGGAGACACTCAACACGGCGACACTAGCGACGGTCTCACCAGAATACCTCATCGCCAACATGATTCCAAAATTAATACAACAGCGCGGGATATTAAACATGCCAGCAACGAGGTTCCCCGAAACCAACTACCAAAACCTGCTGTATTAGTTACAGAAGAAAACGGCTAAAAACCTATACAAGCTCTCGTCACTGTATTTGGTCAAGAATGTTACAACTGCTAAATATCACCGACCACGAGTGACAAAGTGTAGAGAACTGGTCACCGCTAGCTCAGTTCTGAATGCTCGCGGACCGTTTACATGAGATCATGTCAGTAAGAGAATGCAGCAGAAAGCAGTAGTCCCTTATCAATCCTCCGTCCAGTTCAGCTACAGAGACTGTGACGAACGAGTGACAAGGGACCACCGACTTCAATATATTATAATGAATAGGATTCACTCTCCACAACTCACACAAACTACTGTCTTCCACACAATCATGCCTTACCTATAGCCAAATAGGCTCCATTATAGCAGACTACATCCCTGACTCCGGGCAGCTCTTTGTCCAGAAGAATACACTTGAGTCCGCCTGTGCCAGCAGCAACCACTTGTACCTGTTCAGCACACACGATTACACTGACACAGATAACGACGATCAACTAGTATGTAACCCTGCACGCATGATTGAGCACAGTCAATGCAAGGCAGGCTCTCAAGCCGGTGGTCACAACCTTGCTAGCTACTGGGTAATCCACGAGCTTTCACAATGCCCAAACTTGATTGGTAGCTTGAAACAAGCCAAGTTATAATAGCGTATGAATTTTACACGAGGGGCTCAATTAGATAGGGATGATAACCAGCGGGGCAGGTGAGCCTGGAGGGGCCTTTGTTAGCTTTGTGTTATTATGAATGGATAGTTATATATACTCACGGCATTATGCATCATATCCGCCACCAGTATATGACCAAATGAATCCACAGACAAGCCACGGGGATTGATGGCGCGGCCAGTACCACCTCCATAGTTACCGAATTGAAACAGCAGCTCGCCCAGATGATTATACGCTAGAGCAAGACAAAAAGCCCTGCTCACATCAGGTAACCGCAAGAATGGGTGGGACACAATGAATCAAACCTTCCGAGAGGTCAACGGGAAAGGTCACCATTCTGCACCAGTTTGAGAAAGCAAATCTTGGCGCGTACCTCGGACGCTGGCAGTGTTGGCATCGCTGACGTAAAGTTCATTTTGTCTGCAGCACACCTCTTTTCTTATCGACTCCATACCCCGATTATGCTCCACTTCTGTATAGTCATCCCGAAATGACTTGATAAACTCGCCTACCAAAACGTCATCTGTCACTGCATCACTTCTCAGCACCCACTCACTATTGACTAGGTTATTAATAGGCAAGGCACTGCCAAAACTCATGGTTAGTAGACGCGTGTGTGGCAGGTACTAGTCGATTGTACACACTCCGTCACATACCTCTAGGGGAGTAAAACTCAATCTCACGGGAACCGGCCACAACAACACTGCCATCAGATGCTACAGACAGACCACCCGGCTGACACCTTGTCTCGAATCGAGACAACTACAACATAGAGGCCCGGGTGTCAATAAACCGATTGACACAAATGTGAGGAGCAACACACAAACTAGCAGTAGTTGAGATACACAGCAACTAAGGTGTGGGAGCAGACTCACCCAGTCGCCAGCAGGTGTTAGCACGTCCACGGCACGCGAATTAATCTCCCCGCCACAAGCAAAGATCTCATCCTGTCTGCCCACCGCCAGCCCAAAAATCGATGCGCCGTATGCGATATCCAACTTTCTCTTCTGGTCAAGGTCATAGACCCGTAGACGAACGCGACTATTCTCCCGAAGCTGCAAGAGCGTTTGGCGTTGATTAGAATGGGTAAACTTACACTAGAAGTCTGTTCAGTTAGTAGCAGGAACTTTGCCGCTGCACTGGTATTTAGTTAGCAAAATATTAATGACTGCACAGCTAGACAGGAGTAGGACAGGTTCACAGCAGATGCTCACAGCGATGACAGGAATGCACTTGACCTAGATGCCTATTGGGTGGATCAGGGGCAGGTATTTCCTTTCAGAGCCAGTAACCCTATACCGAGTCAGCTGTTCACGCCATGTTCTAAATGGGCAGCCTACCTGAGAGACGTTGTAGTCCCGACCAAACACGGCTACCACCAGATCAGAGTTAGAAAGCGTGGCCAGTTTCAGTACAGACGTTTTCTCTAAACACAAAGCGAAATGGGATCGAGACTGGCCGACTGCCTCCCCATAGTAATAAGATATAACAGATTTCTAGATTACTGTGGCTCTGCTGTAGTTGGGTCATTATAAACCAATGCGTGTGGACCATATAAATCCTATCAATGACTTATGACGAGGTCCCAGAACGGCTTTTTAGCAGGAATGAAACGACCATATGGTCGCCAAATGGCATTATAGTATCCGCGGCATACTCACTGGAGGTGCATTTGAATTGGCAGATGAGAGAGGGCGTTCCCAGAACGAGGGTCGAAAGGGAGATCCGTAGTGGAAACTCGACACTCCCCCTTGAAACCTCCAGACATGACTTGAAGTCCGTCTTCACAGCGGGCCCATCGAGCACACCTATCCCAAGATGGTTATCTATTCATCACCCACCAAGGACAGCTGGGCATGGGTTATACTGGCTATTAATTATCATCATCAACTAGCGACTACGTTTTCTTTTAATTGTGAGCCTCGCAGTTCACCCACTGAGCTAAGCGAGTCTACATCGTACAGATTGGTTCAAAACAGGTTTCGATCATTCCTGTATCACACAGTACAACTTATTGGCACTAAAACTACCGCACATGTTACATCAAGATAGCTAAGTAAGCTTAACACAAGTTCGAATTGAATAAAGCTTTGGGTAGATAGAGTACATACCGTATTTGATGTTGAGCTCCGCATCATATATCCGGGCTGACGGAGAGATGTAGGGCAATCTGCCCTCATCGTTAGCAAACCGTCCCTGAGCTGCATTGACCTTTGTAAGCATATCAGACTGTGGGGATCCTAATCACACAATAAACCCAATTACTAGCTACATACCAGCGGCTCTATTCAATTTACAGATAATTTGTGACCCCAACAACTCAAAACATCTGCTCAACAGTTAGTGAAACAAAAGATAGTGGGGAGTTGAGGGCCTGAGTGTACAGGCATTTGTTTGACCAGGCTGTGCTTTGAGTGCGCTTCAGTTCACACTTATAGCTTGTACATACTCTAGTTCACTAATCCCAGTGGGGAGCGAGTACAGTTAGATGGTTCTCATACAAGATCACATCTCATCAGATCAATCAGATAATTCACACTTATTACAGACGTGGCCCATATCATTACAGAGGTTAAGAACAAGCAAGCCGCCCTGCCAACACGTAGCACGGGAGGGCATACATAGACAGACCTTTACATAGATGGCCAAACAGCATTCCCACAGCCTGCTCATTATAGTGAGGTGTATTCAGATACAACCCTGCGTTGTCTTTGCCAGCTGTGGGCTCCCGCGCTGTACAAAACTCCTACAGTAATCAACAGGACCATCAATCTAGAAAATGCCTGCAAGTTACACCAGCCTTCTCAAAATTTCACCGGACAATTGTGTAAAACAGTTAATTGATGTACGGGACCTGCGTCTATGCATTTTATTGCCCAGAGACTTGCTTTGGAGAGACAGAGGCTATGCTATGATCTGAAAAACTCCTGCAATATTACTATCAACTTACTACAAATAATACTGAGCACTACACCATTCCACCATCGTATAAAACAAGATTCCCGTCCCTCTAGCCAGTGACGGTGGCATGGGTATGAGAGTGGAGGAGAGAATGGGAAGATATGGGAGGGCCCATTACTAGAGCTTAACAGGACTTGCAGTGAACTTTTGTTGGTAGCGATGTTTGCCAGCCAGCAGCTCCACATCAGTGTCGTGCTGCAGCAGACGATCAGTCAAAACCTCCAATCTCAGCAGCTTAGACAGGTGCGTCTTCATTTGAGCGGACTCCTTCAAAGGGGTGGAGCAGTTTCAATAAATGATAAACTAGCTTT
>Ga0224511_10002016_pt1 | contig 13185 bp, 8 predicted proteins | sample SF_May12_sed_USG_2_FD_169988 | JGI IMG/M metagenome (GOLD analysis project Ga0224511, IMG submission 169988) | Sediment microbial communities from San Francisco Bay, California, United States - SF_May12_sed_USGS_8_1 | ecosystem: Environmental > Aquatic > Marine > Sediment | place: USA...
TCCAAATATTTTAAGATGTCAAATTCCCCTGGGTCAGCCCGCCCCCCCCCCCCGGGCGGGCAAAATATTGACAGGTGCATTAGTTTAACGTCATATGTCTCCAAGCTAGCTTCTATATAAAGCATCATCAAATTTGAAATATGCCTTACACGCAACGGTCATTGATCAACGTTAAAGTGGGTTGAGCTTGTGATAGCAAATGTCTGGCACCATAAGTCTGATTGATGTAGTATTGAGAACAGTCATGTTATTCTCAGTTTTGTTTTGTATCTGAACCTTGCCTCTAAGTTTAGAGTTCAGTTTTCTCATCTGAATCGTATAAGAAAATGTTTAATTAGTCGCCCACAGCCAAGCGAAACTCAATAAATTGAAAAATAGGAGAGTTGGGTAGGTTAAGTAACATGGTATCATAGAAGAGCGTGTTAGGTTACTTGAAATAATGCCTTATTTTTAACGGTCAAACAACATTCTCGATAACCTACAATCACTACATGGTTGTGAATCTATCATTACATGCTTGTACACATTTTAACTTTGCATGTCGCAACAACAGGATAGAAATACTCGAGGTATTGAAAACTTCATATGTGTTCTTACGTCCAACCCATGTTCTCTGATTACTTCTTTATCAAACCTCAATACGTGTCATGTAATTGATTTCGAGACAAATAACACAAGACAATTCGTCTTTGTCATGCCAAAATAAGTTAAAAGAGTGAATTAATAACTAAATAATCTAAAATATAGATTTATTTTATCTTCTTTCGATGAAACCTTTTAAAATCATTTGCGTCAAGTGTGGGCAAGCTTGCGTCACTGGCTGGTTTTCGTACAATTACATTCGCCAACATAAATTGTCTTATGTAATAACAAATGTCTGGGGTAGGTAAATTATATTAGCAACATGGACAAGGTCACGACTGACTTATCAAGAGAAACACGCGTCTTGAAGGATTTTCACTAATTTATTGACATGTGCAGTACCTTTAGCAATTGCGCTAAATGGTTTGTGATTTACATCTTTCTTTTGGTTTCTTGGTACTATTAATGTGTCACAAATGCTACTACAGAATGTAAACCCGCGCCATATGATGTATTTGCTCAAGGACGATAGTTTTACCACTTCCGGTTTCAGAACTGAACCTGCAGGAGGATGTCGCGGGAGCCACGTTCATGGCTGCGGGAAGCTCGGCACCGGAGTTCTTTACCTCTGTAATCGGTGAGTGATTATACATGTCGTTAATGAATATATAACAAGAAAATACAAGGAAAAAACGTGTTAACGCTCGAGTTCTAACAATGCATATTTTCGCAAACTTTCAAGCTCCGCTCCTTTCTGTAATATTCCTTTGTCCGTGTGATACGATTTATCACAAACAGGAAGTACGCGTTCTTTTGTATTTACTAGGTCAGATTGTCACCTGACAATATAACCCTGATCCATTGGATTAAAATTGACCATGCACTGTTATAAATACTCATGACTGACAGTTAAAAAACTGTCCATTGCGATGGTACCTTCACGAACTACCTGACAGATAAATGCCATAACTATCTCTCTCCACTATTCCAGGTGTGTTCATCGCCAAGAGCGACGTGGGGGTTGGAACGATCGTCGGGTCGGCGGTCTTCAACATCCTCTTTATCATTGGCGTCTGCGCCATCTTCGCCGGCATGGTGGGTAGTCCACGGGGACATGGACGTTACGCATGATCTGCCTGTCCGGCATGCGTACATGTATCTACTCAATCTAGTTTTGTTTTGCTAACGGGGTTCATGCACAGCCCATTCTGTATTGTTTTTATTTAAATGTTTTTCTTGTTGTTAAATTCATACACAATATCAGGGTTTTGTAATGTTCATTTCTATTAGGACTGATTTTGTGGACTCACATCTGCCAGAAAGCATCATAATATTATACACGGCAATCAATGCATATATTTGCAGACGGTGAAGCTGACGTGGTACCCAATGACACGTGACTGCCTCTTCTATCTTATCTCCATAGCAGCCCTTGTGATCGTCATTAACGACGAAAAAGTCTACTGGTACATTACTTTTTCTGTGGTCACGATTTTTATTCCTTTTCAACATAAAGGTATCATCGGGGTCGGTTAACAGCATACTCTTCCCGAGACACTTAGCCGATCTACCCGATACTTGCACAGAGTGCAAATATAATATATGTGTATATAAAGTTCTAATTATACAAGTCTTATTGCCAGTGACAACTGTTCTACTTGTCAATGAGTCATAGGTAAAAACCCTATCATTTGGCGGTCGGTTGTTCTGTAAACACAAAAGAGTAACTTTTCTTCTATCTGATAGGCAAAATGATTTTTAACAATTCCAATATGTATGTGTTAAAATCTATGGACCTCGTTAATATTTGCGTTAATGACATTTGGACATACTTCCATGGATTATTCATTAATAATCTACACGTTCATGCCACAGTTATTGTTACTGCACTCTGCATTAAGTGTTTTATGAACCAGATTTTTTTTACTGTTATAGGTATGAAGGATTGACACTGTTCCTCCTGTATATGATATACATCGTTATAATGTACTGGAATCGCTTCCTCGAGGAAAAAGCCATTCATTACGCCCAGCCGTTCATCCGGCGGTGCAGACGCCTTTGTAGGGACGCGGAAGCAGACGAGAAGCAGCCGCTATCGGGTAAAACAAAAATAATCGTTGAAAAATGCACTTCTCGATGGTTTAAAGAAAGCTCCTAAAACATTAAATTTTATATTCATTTCATCTCCGTTTGGAATTTTAGCAACATAATAACAGTATTTACAGCCTCAACATAATTATATTTAACAAATAAATAAATAAATAAATAAATAAATAAATAAATAAATAAATAAATAAATAAATAAAAAAATAAACAAATAAATAAATAAATAAATAAATAAATAAATAAATAAATAAATAAATAAACAAACAAATAAATAAATAAATAAATAAATAAATAAATAAATAAATAAATAAATAAATTAAACATGACACAAAATCCTATTTTAAGTTCGAGAAATAAGCGTGTGGTTGAAATGTTTCAGTTGACTTTGGTAATAATCATCAGCACTAATGTAGTAATCTTTATGTAGCATATAACGGAAATGCCTCTAACGCCATTATATATCAATATATTGCTACAACTGCTTGATAGCTGGTTTTGGTTGTACAATTGTTTTTTATACTTGTGTATTCAAGAAAAATAGATATGGATAGATCACATATATTTTTAATAAGGCAAATAAACCAATAACGGAAATGTGTATATGAAGCTAGCAAATTTATTTGTGGTTGGCCGTGTACTGGCTTTGTTTTTGCTTTCGACATATAAACGTCTTTGCATTTTGCATACTTTCCTGTATTTACACTCTTAACAACCTTAAACCGATAAATACGTTTTTGTAAAATACTATCGCTTATCAATATACTCATTACTAACTAATAAAAAAGCTTTTAGAATGTTAAGTAAAATTTGAAAATGTATTTTTTTTATTTTTAATAAAAATATGACTATAGTATAATTTATAGTAATATTTTGACTCTCAGGTTGGCCACGACTTTGTGAATTTTGCTCTTAGTTATATAAGGCTTTATTTACAAACATGCGCGCAGTTTCATTGGTCTCAGTCTAGTAATAACATAATATATTGAAAGGATTATGTAGGCGTTTTGAGCATAATAAAAATAAACGTCACATTAGTGCGACAGCCCTTTTAAGCCTTGCTGTACGTAGTCATTGCAAAACATGTTTTGAAACAGTAAATGATCAAAATTGTTGTTTACAAGAACTTCTAACAACCTCCCCCATCTACTATAAATGTTTGGTCACTGTCATTAGCAATCGTCAGTCTTATTTGTCTTTCGCTCAGGCATCCTCATTTATTGTCAATAAAGAGCCTTTTATTTGTTAATATCTAACTTAAGAATAAGAGTCTTTATTGAGAAACAAGCTTTTATAAAAAAAGATATAAGTGAAAATAAAAAGCTAGATTTTAATGATTGTACTTTAAACTCATAATTCTGGAAACACCATTTAAGACAATAACTTTGAATAGTTACAATAGGTTAACAGTTTTATTTCTAATAATTTATAGAGAATTCTCTGGGTAGCAACTATACGTCAGAACGGTCCAGTACAGCCGTGATAGAGGAGGCCCCAAAGGAAAATAAAGGCTTCTCAGCCGAGAGCTCGGAAACCGAGGAACACGTTGTACATCACCCAGAAGGTAAAACAACACTCATGGAAAGAAAATAAAGCCCATTAACGGTTCCTAACAACCGCGGACCAATGATTTTTTATGCCCCAAACGCTAAGTTTCCTCTCTTTTTTCTTCGCTCGCTTAGCTCGCGATTCATTTTTAAACCACATTTTAATAAAAATATGGCCGAAACATGCTAAAAATGCATTATTTCAATGTTTTTCTACCCCCTCCCCCCGTTGACAAAGTCCCCGCCCCCCCCCCCGTAAAGTGGAATCCTGGATCCGCCACTTTTGCGCCCTAGATCAGATTGGCATGGTGGGTGTACCAGTCTGTGTACTAGTAAAAGTAGTGCCCATTCAATTTTTGTCTTTAATTCTATAAACAGGATTAACATGTCACCCTATGTATCTTCAGAGGAGAAGCCGTACGAATCCCCATTCATCTTGCCGGACGGTTGGGCTCATCGTATCTTCTGGGTCACCATGATGCCATGCAAGGTGAGGTACCGCATTCTTTGTTTTCGTGTTTTCTGTTCATATAAATTTAAGAGATATTTAAAGACAGAATGCTGTAAACAATGTAGATATGTCAAGTTTAAGGCCACCATGACCAAATGACCCGTACAAAAAAAACAACACAGAACAACACAACAACACGTAGACATGTTCATGTCTGTCATGTCGGAAACATGACAAATGATCAAATGTTTGGATTTCAAAAGCCCTTGCTAATACAGGCTTTAAGGGATATATATTAAAAGGAAGTAACACCTTTCAGTGACGCCGAACAAAACTTCCATTCAGTCTTTGCACATTGTTGTATTTGTGTATTTCCAATGTAAAATTCAGAAGGAACTGCTTCTGTTGTCACTACATAAGATACTTAATGGAGGCGAAGGCAGTCTCCATTTCTTTCCCACAAACACATTTGCTTAGTATCTTTAACATTACTCGGACATTATAATAGGTGTATGGTACATATAAAACATTTTACAACCTTATTGATAAAATGTCTGCAGAAAATTTGTTGCCCATTTGTTTTTATCTATTTCATTTGACAAAACTAAAACCCATCAAAAAGGATGGCATGTGGAGAAGCTAAGCCCAAGGCCATGGCCGTTGTAGATGGCCTGATGTAGTAAATGCCCTATGCTCCACAAGGAGTGACGAGAAATAAGTAAGTACGTGTAACCCATCAAACCATTATTATAATTGTGTTACAGGTGTTGTTTTTCTTCACCGTACCTGACTGCCGGCGTGATGGTTGCTGGCGGAAGTTGTTCATGGCCACATTCGGCATGTCCATCGTGTGGATCGCGGCGTGCTCCTACCTCATGGTGTGGATGGCTACAATCATTGGTGAGAAACGGTTCTAACTCCTTAAGTATCAAATTCCTTAAACGAGACATTTGTAATTATTATTATTTGTCACTTGTCATATTTTGTCATTCGATAATATCGGTTATGTTAATTACCTTTTCAGCAGTTTTACTTGTATAAGATATTCCATTTCAATCCGTCTACGCCCGTGACTGGAATCACATCAGCAAAATATTATTTTGTAAAACAATACGCAGTTTGCCGCTCTGTTAACTGTATCCATATATAACATAATTATACTTCATGTTACCAAGGCGACGCTCTGGACATCCCGGACACCGTCATGGGACTGACGATTCTGGCAGCAGGTACTTCCGTCCCGGACTGTCTGGCCAGCGTCTTCGTCGCTAGGGATGGTGCGGGCAAATATTCTTCTCTTTCTTGTATTTCTCGCGTTTATGTCCCTGTCTAATTTGTCTAGGATAGTGTGGCACTTTGAAATTCATGTTTGGTTTTGGCTTTAACGATTGTATACATCAGCGTCGTATCACTCCGGTCTGTCCAAATATACATCGTGCATGTAACTGTTTACTTCAAAGCAGCAAATCCAGTAAATTCAAAGTTTACGATCAGTTGAGGTGGCCTTGTGGAACATCTGTTTTTACAAAGTACAATGTACTTTCAATGTCTACTATCTTATGTCCTTAGACGATCACTAATCAAGATGGGGTTCAAACCGAATTACCAATAGATTCAACGCGTTACCGACTATGTTTATGTCGTGGTATTCACGCATTATTGTTTTTTTGTACATTATTATTTGATTTACCCATAATATAGGCGGATAAATACCTTATTAAGATTTTGGTAAAAAAAACCTCCCACCAAACGTACAGGGTGGACGGGAACACGCCTAATAAAATGTATGGCCATTATCCTCCCGGACATAAACACTATCATGAACTATGTACACCAAGACATAGTATAACTAACACAAATATTAATATATGTGTTCAGGTTACGGCGACATGGCGGTGTCCAACTCTATCGGCTCCAACGTGTTCGACATCCTGATGTGCTTGGGCCTCCCCTGGCTCCTGGATACCGCCATCGTGAAGAAGGGCGACCCGCTCCTCATCAGCAGTGGCGGCATCTCCTACTCGGCGTTGATCCTCCTCTCGACAGTCGCGTTTATGTTGATCGCTGTCAACGTCGCCAAGTGGAGACTTACGAAACCCTTTGGTGCGCTGTGTCTAGTAACGTACTTAATAGTTATTACGATTTCGTGTCTATTTGAACTGAATGTTTTTGGAGACTTTGTTCTGAAGTCATGTCCGCGAAGTGATTGAGATAAAACGTGAGATTTTGTTAATTGAACATTTATTAAACTGTTACGCATGTTGTGTGAAAATGGTTTGCGTTTACGTGTTTACTGGGTGAATAATTACATTCGCTTGTTATGTTTTGTAAGAAAGAAAAAAGACGGATAATTGGTATAGCCCGGTAGGGTTCGTCACGCGAGAAACGAGAATGTTTGACATTTAGCGCAATGCCGATTGACTTTCAGAAAATTGCTTTGGCAGTACTCTTTAGGTCCGTCACAGTGTTGACAGTTGAGGATCTAGATGAATACATAATTTTTATATTTCTTCACATAGTGTGCATATTTAATTGTAAAGCATATCGATTAACGCAGAAAATGTATATATGTTGATTGATTGCTATTTTTCAAACATCTGTGGAAGCAGACAGAGCTTATTTAATAACATTAACTGTAAACATCACTTTGTGTTAGAATGTAATAGAACGTAACATACATGTATGCGTTGTATAAGAAAAGTGGAAAATGTAAAGTTATTTATTTGAAAATAAAATTTATTATTTTTTGTTTATTTCTAGTTAATTTAATATTACCAAGTAGCGACCTATCTTATTAACAAGGTTTGTGTTTTGTTGTGAGATTCTAAAGTGTCATATTTGACAAAAATACCAAAAATCACATAAAGGAGTAGGTTGATTGTGTCAAAGATTTGTTCTATATATATATAGCAGTCACTTTGTTGTAATATTTAAAATTTAGCTGGTAAATATCCATCAAATATTTACTGATCGGGAATCTACTACGTGCAGTCAGGCATTAACACACAGACCTGAACATGGCCTTCAACTTGATCATAATTGATGCACTGCTTTGGAAGTCTGTTTTCCTATTTGGCTATACGAATAATGGAATATTACAACGATACAAGATCGTACTTCTTAAGTGATACATTGTTAATGGCACATTTGTTTTCTCATTTATTTCTTATTTTATTTATATTAAAGCTATTGATAAATATAATGACCTGGAATTACCAATAAAAACTTACAATAATAGTAATTGCTAGCAATTTGTTTCAGGCTTTTATCAGTTTAATTTTAATAAAGGATCTGAAGTTTTTCATTAGCAGGTAATTGTTTTAGGCTTGTGCTGAATTGCCAGCGATGTCGTTAATGCTGACGTACACGCATTTTTAAATTCTCATATCTATTTGGCAAACAAAATGTTTTGAATAATTGGTAGTGTAAAAAAGTGCGAACAATAACGGTTGACGCTTGAAAGTAAACTTAAATGACATTTAGTCTTCAATATGATTCTTCGTGAGGAAGCACAACTTTTGTTTATGGGTTGGTTTTCCTTTTCTTGTTTTAGTTTAATGCAGTTTATGCCTAGAGGAAATTGCATTTTCGTGTTAAAACGCAATCGTTTTACATTAAAAGTGTTCTGCAGGCGCCTATTTCTCGAAACAGATCATCCCGTTATTGGTGGGTTGGGTGGTTTATAATCGTTTTACATTAAAAGTTCATCCCGTTATTGTGTTGTAAGTTTTGGAATCAGCATGTATATCTACATATATGTGAGTAGGTTGTACTTACTTTGGGGAATATTGATTAAACATTTAAAACACGATCCGGGACTTCAAATAAGACAGGTTGATAGTTCCGAAAGTTGACATTATTATGTTGACTATATCTATAGTATACATCTAGTTCAAACAACTTTTTTTATTGAAAAAAAGATGATTTAAAAACATATTTAGTAAAATTTTATAAATAAAAATGTGGGCATGGTCATGCACATATATGCTATCAAAGCCACGCACCGACTGCCTGTGGTAGAAATGTGTCATTTTTGGGTCTTTGAGCCGTACAATGACATCCTTTTTGCATAATCACGCGTGGAAATCACGTGACATTCGTTATAGTATAGTAGTTGCAAACGGATTAGGTGGCACAGCAAACGTTTTTTCTGCAAAACAATTTGAAGTGAGGCACTTTTATAACAAATTGTAATGTTAAAGTTGGCGAACTTATGTCTTAACTTATTTTCAACTCTAAAGCGGCTGGTTAAAACAGATGTCTGTATTAAAATAGAAATCAAGTAAGGAGACGTCACTGTACTTCTAACCATGCGTTTTCTTGAAACGCTTCTGTCACCAAGAGAAGTGTGCCTAACTACATTTGATATAACCTAATTATCCAACACAAATTCTCCCATTAGGCCGGTAACAAGTGTCGGAGACAGTTTAGTGTGACGCGCCTAAAGCATTATTCTAATTGCTGGCGTAAAACCATCGTTCTAACTTGCATGTAGTCTCAATTACATGTACATATGGGACCAGAATTTTATCCTGCAAATCATGATACATGTTTATACAAATATAATCTTTGTATTTCATTAAAAAAATATTTTAATTCATAAAAATTAAATATTACAATGTTTAATTAAAGATTTGTTTTAATCGTTAGCGAAACAAAGTTTTTAAAAGACATTTATATCAGTAATGAAAATCTTTATTTAATGCTGAGGTATTTAAATAGTGTTCGACAGAGAATACGCATTATTTTGCTTTAAACATACATTTGTATTAACTTATTTTGCATATTGCATTGAACAAATACGCAATACACATACTTAACACGCGTATACTCGTATTTTAGTAACTGATATAATTATTTGTATTTAGAATGCATAGTAGTAAATCAAAGTGTGTTGCCTTTGATCAGCTTCAATAAAACTGAGGCTGCTAATTTCCCCCATCTCAGATTAATTAAATATATTTGTTCTATCAAACATGTTTACTCTCTGTTTGTTTAAGCCAATACATTATGATGTTGCTCTCTAGATTCAGTCAAATCACAACCACGCAGGCAGGTTTATTGGTAACAGACACGTACATTTGTACAAACACTCTATATTGAAACGATTGGTTAGGCGTTTTTAAGCACAATAAATGTAAACATAAATAAGACGACAACGCTATTTAAGTTGTTATTGGGAAACATGTATTGAAGCAGTACGTGATCAATATTGTTGTTTTAGTAATTTCTTAAAACATCTCATATGAACAATAACTGTCTAGTTATTGTCATTAGCAAACATTCTTCGTCTTTGTTTTACGCTTCGGCTAATCCGATTCATTGTCATTAAACAATAATTATGAACACGCTAATGAGGGAATACGAGTCTTGAGTCTTGCCAAACACGGTATTTTTACAAATGTATTTTTTGTATAAATCAAAAGTATTTATCGCCACTTTTGATAATAATTATTTAACCAGAAATAACCACATATTCTGTGAAAATGCAGGATAAAATAACCCGACCCAAGCCTGAGAAAGAGACACGAAGCAAAATAAACATTGGGAAGTAAAGAAACTAAATTGTGTCTGCAAAAAGTGTGTATAAAATTAAATAGCAAATATAGAAACTTTCGTTTTTAGATTCAAATGAACATGAATTTAAATTTATAGATTATAGATATACTTTTGAAGTCAAAAACTAAGGTTTCTATATTTGCTATTTCAGTTATTCGTATTAAAATTTATTTTAAGGTTACATAATTATATATTTAATAACCAGAATTATCAATAAAAGGCAACACTAAAAGTTAATAATAACAATTTGTTTTCATAAAGGACCGGAGGTATTTCATTAGCAATTTCTTGTCTGTTAGGAGTGCTAAATTGCCAGCGATTTCTGTAATGTTGTAATTTTCCATTTCTCTTACGCATACTAAATCTTTTGATCTCGTTAGTGAACAAAAACCAGAATAATGACGTAGACACTTGTTTTGAAACTCTTTCAAGTGACAGTTTGCCCTCATTAAGACTTTTTCACGAAGAAGCACAGCTTTGGTTGACTGGGTCACTTTGTTTTGTTTACGCCTTCGTTTATCACTGTAGTTACAGCATATAAATTAAATAGCGGCCAGTTTACTTACTAAATATTAGCGAGGGGATTTGGCTAAGTGGTAAAAACACTCGACTGCCGACCCAGAGATTGCGAGTTCGATCCCCCCTCACTCCAACTAAAATTACTAAAAAAGAACTTATGTACTGGTTCTTCCCAGGAAAAATGCTCCCGTGTATCAGTGCTTTACACTGGGTACGTTAAAGAATATGGTTTGTCATGTGTGGTGGGCGCTCCAGTATCTTGCACCATGGGCCACTAATAGTAACTAATAATCTGTATGCCCCGACGCCGAATGGGCAAAGCCCGAGTGCGTCGCTAAACAAAAGCAATACCCCCTTAACCTACTAAACTCGTACCGGCAACTGTCACCTGTCCTACTTGAGGGAGCTGTGGTAATCGAATGGAAATCACGACTCAATCACCAATGGGGACAACTCGGCTATTTTCAGAAAAAAATATTTGAAACCAGACGGAGAAATTCAGTTTTCTATTTTTTTATGCCCCCGCCATTCGAAGAATGGTGGAGGGGCATTAAGTGTTACCCCTGTCCCTGCGTGCGTCCGTTCGTCCGTCCGTTATCAGAATTTGGTGTTCGCTCAATAACTTTTGAACGACTGCATCGATTCAATTCAAATTTGGTATGTTGATATATAATATCAAAACACAGGTCAAGTTTGATTTGGGTTACAATCCATTAATTTTTGACGGAGTTATGGGCCTTTTATAAAAACATAGTCAATGCATTTGGTGGGGGCATCCGTGTCCTATGGACACATTTCTAGTCTTTGAATAAAATAAAAATAACCATGGACGTTGTAATATTGGAAGTACTACACGTAAGTGTCTTTTACGATTTATAAAGTGTGTCTATTTTGTCATTTAAATATTTTATAAATAGCACTTAAATCAGCGTTAAAATACAGAATTTTCCCTTCCTATAAGCATCATGGCATTTTTACGCGTGCATTGCGTGATATAACGTTATCAAATACGCTTTTGTACACGTAAGTGTCTGCAATACCAATGCTAATTTATGCATCAACATATTTATGAACATTCAAAAGTTTTAAAAATATAAACTTTTTCTAAGAGTCAATAGGTTTTAGAGTCCACCAAGCCTTTTTTGTTGCAGTATTGGTTGGTATAGAAATTTAATGAATGATACTATTACGCTACTACATTTTAAGTCCAAAAAATGAGATGTAATTTGTTTGAAGAACACAGAGCAATTACTTTTGTTATTCGTAGGTTTTAGTCAAATATTAAAAAAAATCTGACAGGCTTTATTTGCAATATACAGCACAACAAAAACTTCACTAAAGTTGATAGTGCTGTGATACGGGAATCTTACATTAAATATTACACTCTTTAAGACTAAGTGTGTCCAAATCAGATGAATTCAGTAAACTTAATGTTGCGTGTATTTCTTCCCAGACATACGTCATATGTCTCCAAGCTAGCTTCTATAAGGCATCATCAAATTTAAAATATGCCTTTCACGCAACGCTCATGGATCAAGGTTAAAGTTGGTTGAGTTTGTGATAGCAAATGTCTGGCACCATAAGGCTGATTGATGTAGTATTGAGAACATTAATTTGTTTCATAGCCTGAGTTTGAATGTAAACTTTGCGTCTATTAGATAAACGTTTCGTTGTTGTTGGACAGTAATAAATAGAGTCTACTGCTATTATTCTAACGGATGTTTGTACTGTGTGTTTATCGACGTCACTTGATAGAATGCTCACCATAAATCTTTTTTTGTCACATAATGTACTTGGTTATCAATACTCTGTTAAGGTAATAGGAGTGCAATGGAATAACATACTTGAAGCTAGGTAGGGGTTTTAAAAACATTTTTTTTTATTTGAATATATGCCATTTTAAGACGATTCACCGCGCTGCTGTTCTTAGTTTTTATTTTATTTTATAAACAAGATTGAAATTATTGAGATTATTTTTGTTTATATTTCAGGGAGGTAAAAGGGTGTAATATTATTTCCCTTCAATTTGATTAAAGCAAATAAAGGTTGTCTATGATTGAAAAGTATAATCATAATACATATAGCATTTTAATGAGGAAATTATTGTTTATATTTTGATAAAAAATACAAATGTGTATCTTTCGTAGTCCATTTCACAACTACTCGTATTACCTTAACAACCGACGGCTTGTTAACGCCAACACTAGTAAAATATGCCAACACCATGAGGTAGTTTACACTTTATTTTAATCCAGATTATTCATTAACATTGGTAAGACATGATGACGTTGCTAAGCTCAAAGTGACGTCGTCGTCATGGTACAATAATGACATCATGTATTATTGTCTCTATAAAAAGAGTACTTTAAGTTAGCAAGAGTTATCAAACATAATCTTAACATTAATTATACTTTCTTTTCTTTT
>Ga0224511_10002017_pt1 | contig 13179 bp, 5 predicted proteins | sample SF_May12_sed_USG_2_FD_169988 | JGI IMG/M metagenome (GOLD analysis project Ga0224511, IMG submission 169988) | Sediment microbial communities from San Francisco Bay, California, United States - SF_May12_sed_USGS_8_1 | ecosystem: Environmental > Aquatic > Marine > Sediment | place: USA...
ACAATTTACGGCATTTAAAACATGCAGTCGTATATCACTAATAAAAGCAGTATAATTATGGCAATTTGTTGAAACAGAATTATTGCATATTTGGTTGATCTGGTCAACAGATAAATTGCGCTTTAAGCAAATTTCCAACCGATAAAGCCTATCTCACACAGAACACACGGTTGGCCACCCGTGTAGCCCGTACAGTTATACTCGGGCCAATCGAGTGTAAGCCGTGTATAATTTTTAAAACTTTTAAAAACCTGGCACGAATGTCACGTCCGTGTATCGTACTCGCGGTCGAATAAGACCGCGAGAAAACATACGAGACCGTATATACATGTACAACCGTACATGAGGTTCACTCCACGAGTTTGCACATACGTTTTCAAACGATCGCAATAGGACCAGTACGGTTTAAGTACGAATCATACTTGGTCAAGTTCGGTCAAACACGGTCTAGTACGGGTATACACGGTCACAACGTCTATCATACTTTTCATGATTTCTAATTCCTACTTCTTCAACTACCACACGGGCTTGCCCGTGAAAGATGAGCATTTAATGGACATTCACCTACTGCATGTCGTATCTAGGGTCTTAAATTTCAATCACATTACATTTTTAGACAGCTCGTTATTGATCAATCGATAACCCCTTATCAGACAAAACCATTTATAAAGACGTTGCCAAATCTGCTGCATAAAACAAACATAACGATTTCATTATCTCTACATGTATAAAGTCTCAAAACAGAACTTGGATTTATTCTCTGACATATATACAGAAAGGCAGGATAAAATGTATACTTATATTCTGTTTCCATTGAACGCATGCGTAACTTTAATTGCAAAAGATCCAGACATGCGGATTAGGAATATTTTTGATGTAAAAATTACAGAACAAATCATTTGATAGCTTCAATGTTGATACTGTCATATAATGTGTAATCTAAATTTAATGTAAATGTACAAGTTATAATGTATTACAGCTGATACTGAAGCGACCAATGAGGCAACTTACAAATACTGCGATGGTGGCTAAGACCTAGTGGAATGCATGTGAACAACAATTGAAATGGCTTCACGGTTTCCTGACGAAACCGAACCAGAAGGGCCACAAAGAACGTTGTTAACACTCAAAGAAGAAAATGGTGAACTTGTGTGTCAAATTCACGAGAACAACGATATCGGTGACGCACATGTTCAAGCATGCCTGGATTTATTTCGAAACGCTTTACGCAGGGTCAATGACCTGAACTATGATCGTAATGTAATAACGCAACTTGTAGAAGCAAATTCCGCATTAGTGTTATATGATGCAAGACGACGACTACAATATTTGGAAACCTCCCGGGTTGGTTTACATCGTCGATTAGCTGCGTATGAATATGCTCTTGGAATATCTGAAATAGAATCTCGTGAATCCACAATTGTGCCAGACCAATCACGTGACCATGAGTGGCAGATTGAGCTTGAGGATATTCTCGGATCACAGTTTGACAGGCTTAAGGAAGACATTATCATTAAAGACCGTCATCTCGCTACTAAGGACTTCGACATAAAATCATTGCAACTAGAGTGTAGTGAACTTGAATTGAGACTACAGACGGCGATGGTAGAATCTGTACGAGAAAGAGAAACGATAGCTAGATTAGAAGAGGAAAGGAGAGAGTTGGTACACAAAATTCAACAGTTAGAAGAAAGGCACAGAGAGTTTGAACAGCGTGTCGGGCCGCCTGAGATGGATAGCCTTAAAAGCGAACTGCGTAATAAAAGGCGTGATCTCGATGAGCTAGAATTGCGTCTGCAGAGGGCGAATGAGCACGCCGTTCAAAAGGACGAAATGCTAGATAACCTTCGAAGAGACAAGAGTATGTTAGAACAAGCAGTGAGCTATATAATTCAACGAGAAAACACATCCATACAATCGTTAGACAATATCAGGGAAATAGTTATAAAAGAAAACATAAATCTTCAAAATACACTGCGTCGAATGGAAGGGGAGCAGATTCTCGATTTTCAAAGGTCTGTTCAGCAATATGAAAAACAAATAGCTGACTTAAAACTACAGCAAACAACAGAGGTCACAACTTTAAAAGAGCAATTGCGGATAAAGGATCTAACATTGACAGAACACGGAGATTCGTTTAAGAAAAAAGATGAAGAATTACGACATCTCACACAAAATGTGACGGAACTGAAGGGTCTATGTGAGCGCACCACACAGCAGATGATTAAAAAAGATGAATCATTCAACAATCTGAATCAAAAGTTCATAGAAATTGAAAAGGCACTGAGAGGAAAGGAGGATGCATTAAACAACGTTACCAGAGAACGGGATTTGTGGAAATCACGGTATCATGAACTTTTACCCAGGGTAAACACAGAAGGAATGACTTCTGTGAATCCAGATTCTATGCCTGCCTTCCCGCTTAATATAGAGAATATTCAGTGGCAGGCAGACATCTCAGTTAAATTGCCATCCGACGAAATCAACTGTAGCCTCTCTGGAATGGGACTGGTCCCAAACAACAGAATGATTTTGTGTGATAGCAATAATCAATCGGTGAAAATCCTTGATTTGAAGTCCTGTCGACTCGTATCCACTGTCCGTGTTTCCTCCCCACCGTATGACGTGTGTGCGATACCAGAACAACGGTTTGCTGTATCGTTGCCCAATGAAGGCAAAATACAGAAGATCATAATACAAGGAGGCCTTGCATTGACAACTAGTTTTAAGACAAGAAACAATTGTCGTGGTATTAGGAATGTTCGCAATACACTTGTTGTGACATACTGGGAATGCAACGGTTTGGAGATACTGGATTTAGATGGTCAGGTATTGAAACAAATCCAGAGTGATGAGCATGGACAGCCACTGTTTGTAACTCCTTTCTACGTAGCTGTGGATCGACTGGGTCGGAATATATACGTTTCTGACCACAATCGTAATACAATCACAAAGTTAGACTTAGAACTTAACGTTTTACACACGTTCGTGAAAAAGCCGATCAAAGGACCTCGTTCCATGTTTGCCGTAGATGATTGTCACCTACTAGTTTGCTGTAGAGACAATGATAAGATTTTGTTGTTGAACACGGAAACTGAAGAAGTGCATATATTCCTCGGCGTCGACCATGGCATAGTGTCACCACAATATGTTTGCTACAGTAGCGATCTGAAAACTGTCTTCGTCACCTGTATAAGTGAACGTCCTGATGTTCGGAATACTGTCAAAGTCTTTAGTCAAGGTCCTCAAGTGTACTTCGTATAGACTCGATAATGGATAGTTCCACACATTTTCTAGCTCCTTCCAAGCGGCAAATCTTCTTTGATCTTGTGATAAGGTTTATCACAAACAGAAAGTATGCTTTCTGTTGTATTTTCTAGGTCAGATTGTCAACTGACAATATAATCCTAATCTATTGGATTAAAATTGACCATGTACAGTTATCAATAATCATGATTGACAGTTGTGGAACTGTCCATTGGATCCCAATTCGGCCCACTTTTGTAAGCCACCCAGGCTTATTCGGCCTAATACATGTTTCGCCCCACCTGTCTTACACTCAATGTTCAATGTTTAAGTGTATTTTGTTAAATCAAAACTTATCTTTCTTCACATTTACTACTTTAGTTGTAAATAATTGGAAATACGTATACATAGGATACATATATATGTACTTAATATAAATGGAAGAGATGTTCAAAGAAAAAATGTTGTAAACAATGTGGACAAGTCAAGTTTATGGGCACCATGACAAAATGGCCCGTACAAAAACACACAGAACATCACACTGACGTTGTGATATAACCAGTGGTGTATACATATAATAACAATAAATAATAATCAGAGATGTAAACACGCTGTCTTTGTGCATGTTTGTGGGTAAATTAAATAAAAGATTCTCAATTGTGTGTGTTCGTGTAATATTGCACATTATAAATAAAGAAAACTGGCACCGATAAGTTTAATTTGATTAGGTGTAAGTACTTTTATTTAAGTTTATACATCTTTATCTGTCCCGCGCACATTTTCTATACGTCAGTGGCCGAGTCTGTCGTTTGTGTGGAACTGATCAAGTCGAGGTTGAAAAACATCTATACAATTCTATTTCATTGTGATGTCTATTCAAATATAAGGATTGTTGTTCTTCCGTGTGTTCCTATCGTAGCACATAACATCGTAAAAGAGACTTTACGATACTTGATGCAACACGAAGTACGTAAATTAGCAACATATATTGTAAAATAATATTTACCGTAGTCCGTAGGGCATTACTTATTTCATAAATGTTTAACATAAAACAGTAATGCATACCACATAATTTCACTTAAGCCCTGGTCCCAGCGCACAAACTTTGCTGACGCGTCCCTGGAGCGGCGAAAAAAATCATCACCGCCCGTTGCCGTTACACAGACGTTGGTCACCGTTAAGAAAACGCCGTATATGCTCGGTGCACAAAATATTGCGAGCGGTGAGGAAGGGGCAATTTTCTGCTCCGGCAAAGTTCACCACCGGACTTACAACGCCCAGTCAGAGTTTGGCACCGCTTGACGCAAGTTCGTTGACACTTGAATCCGCTTTGCCAACTCAGAAATCTTGAACGCTGGACTACCCCTGCTTCGCAAGCTTTGCCTTGGCGGTGATAAAACGTTACACAAACTTTGGTGGAGCGATTGTATGCGTTTTACGAGCGGACACGGGCGTTGAAGGAGCAATCCATTGCGGTAATGAACTTTGGTTTGGCGTTGGTATGGAGGTATTGGAGCGGGACCAGAATTTGGTTTTACATACGGAGGGAAATGGACCAGAAGCACATAATAAAAATTATGGAATCGAGCTGCCGTTACGTACAGACCGACTTTGCTCAAAGTTACAGTAACAGGATACTACCATGGATGCTGAGAGACTTGCTATGATTGGTACATTAGTTCAGCAGCAGAATCGGAATCTCCTCAGATTGCAACAAGCAATCCAAAATCTATAAGAACTCTATCAAAGCGATCCGTGCAGCTCCGAAGTCAAAAGCGGTATGCCGCGTTACCAACTTTAAATCCCCACCGAGCCAACGCCCGAATGCGCAGAACGCCGCTCTATCAACGCTCGCGTCACCGCTAAACCAACGCTCGCTTCTGATCGCTACCGTAAAGCCAATGATATAGCAATGCCGGCTTTAGTGGTGCACCGCTAAAACAACGCCCGTGTTTTAAATTTTCCCCATTTAGTGCGCGGTTGTCGAAATTCGGTCCCCTCTCCCTACCGTTCAAGGAACGCTCTAACATAGTTCGTGCGGTGGGACCAGGGCTTCATATAGTTCGTGCGGCGGGACCGGGGCTTAAGTGAGCTAGTACTCACGTTTTAAATGTTTATAATACTATACTACTTACTGGAATGTCGTGTAACAGTAAAGCTCGTGAAATCCTCGACGTGACCTCCAGAATTTGCATTGTTAAACAATTTGTTTCACACCATTTACGATCAATATGAATCAGCCGCTTTCATTTCCGGAAATCTTATTATCTGTGTATTTACAAGTTTAAACAGATACATAATCTGTTTTTTTTATTTATTTATTTACTTATTTATTTATTTATTTATTTATTTATTTATTTATTTATTTATTTATTTATTTTTTTTATTTATTTGTAAATGCGTTATATATTGGTAAGAAAAATGTGTTTTGTTGGTTGTCATCTTTACAACTCCAAAAATTAATAAGATCTTTTTTAAGTGTAAATATGCATTTGAAATGTTGATATTACTCCAAATGTGTGCAATTATCTTTCAACTTTCGTATTATTTATAACAACATGTTAACATTTTAATAATATGTAAGTATTCCTATATAATTATCAAAATATTTAATATATTATGAACACATGCCATTTTTTGGAAATATTTTAACAAGGGCGATCATGCGTCACTATGGCAAATTCAATTCTGTTATTCCTTGATTTTTCATCTTAGCGTATACAATCTGGGAAGACTGTAAGAGACATAATATATTTTTATACTATAATTTTACATTGTACTCAATTGTAAGACAAACGCAAAACACAGTCTCATTATTTCTTGAACAATCTTCGTATAAAAGACATACATGTACAGCCGCTGCTCAAACTTGAGATAATAAACACTTGAATTGATTCTGTGGTTGGGGTCATTTCAGGTGACCGGTCATTTTAGGTGATCGACCACTTCAGGTGAGGGCAGTATAAGAAGGTCAAAGGAATGTGTGTTATCTGTAGACGCGATCCAGTTGTAAATTCATCAAGTACAAACCAGAACATCGGAGTGACCTTGAAAATATTTCGCAACTGTGATGTATACACGCAAATAAAACAACCGCACTTATGGTCCTAGTGTTGTCACACATATATGATATACAACTTCAAACAGTGAAATAAGAAAACACTGGTTTAAAGCTTTTTAACATATTGTGATTATTAACATATAATATATACTTTATTAGAACTTATATAACACAGCAATACCGTGTATGGCCTTTATAATTAATGTAATTAACAGTAGTTAGTGTATTTATTAATTGTAAAGGCAATACACGGTATTGCTGTGTTAGATAGTTCTACTACAATATATGTTATATGTAAATACTCTATCAAAATATATTTAAAAGCTTAAAAAGGAGTGGTTTATTGTTTCCATTTTTGATGTCCTAGGTCATATATTTGTGACAACACAAGGACCTTAACAATTATTTTCTCATTTCAAGGACGCTGCAAGGCTTCAAAACCATATAATAATATACTGTGTTTACAACAATTTTAACAAACAAATGAACTCACTTAAATGCCTTGTAAAATGAACTGGAGATGGTTAAGTTCATCCATTGGTGTAATAAGATATTAACATAAACGGCATCTTTGTGTAAGCAATTATTTATTAGTACAGATGTAAATTGTTAGGCTCCATATACAGTACTTTTATATTTTATGTAACGACCATTACCAGTGCATTTGCAGAAGCATAAAGCACTACCTTACAAATAACGAAGGCACTTAGATCACTTAAGATGACCGCAAGATTGGGGACTCTATCCAGGTGTTAAAGTGTTGCGTGATTTAACTAAGCAAATGTTCTCACTGTTCGGACAGTGACCTAGAAAGTAAAGTAGTCATCGTTGTGACACGTATTTGTTGAAAACGCTTTGCGTTGCTGTATATGGAGTATCGTTTGCAAACAACTATTCAGTTCACTAACCGCTTTTATCATACTTTAGTGGCATTAACCTGAACTTATTATATTATTGACATTAAGGCCTAAATTAAAATATTTTATTTATTTATAAAAAATGTTGTTTAAACAAAATTGTGAACTGTTGATTTAAAAGGTTTACAAAATTACTGTTGCGTTTATAAGAAATGTGTATAAGTGTATTTCCCACAATTAACAGATGTTAAACCCAGCTGTATTTTCGGTAAATGCTATGTCAACCTGCCACCAACCTTTACAATTATAATCACTAATACAAATAAATAAACACGACTAAAAGCAAAGTAATTGTTTTTTTCCTTGGAGAAATTATGTAAAACATTATATGTAAAAATGAAAATAAAAAAATAAAAATCAGAAAAACACAAAAATTGTTTTTTTATTGTCTGTTGCGTCTTTGTGATCTACGTGTTTTTGTGTTGTGTTGTTGGATTTGAACGGGCCATTTTGTCATGGTGCCCTTAAACTTGACATATGTACATTGTTTATAACATTCATTCTTTGAACATCTCTTCAATTTATTCAATTTATATTATATACACAAAACAAATATTCATAAAATGAGCAAACATGTCGGCTTTAAAAATGACATATTATGATGACGATTATAAAATGTATGAGTTCATTTCACCAATGTCAATATACCCACTTATACGGCCATAGTAATGGTCTTTTCCTGTGTATTGGTGGGATATATCAACCGTTTAGTTCTAAAAAAATTAATATACTTTTCAAGAGAATAAAAGTGTATGAAATATCGCTCAAAATTATCATTGTCTGCACCAACTTATTGCTGCTAGATTTGGGCGGTTTCCAATTTTACCGTTTAAAGATATTCTTTTATTCTAATTTTATTTATATATTTTTTCGCTTCATAATCTGTGAAACAAAAAAATAAATAAAAACAGTGGCCTAGATCGTTGAGAAAAAGTACAATCTCATTATGTATTAAACAACCCTTGTATTAATTTAAACCGACGAAACGACAACCTAGTTGCAAGACGAACCAACGATTTAACTCTATTAAACCAATATGAATATGTAAAGAAAATACAAATGTCAATGAAATGTAAGTTACTGGGTCGCAATGTTGTTCAATGCATCAATACTTCCCTTTCACCATAACCTTGGGAGACTACTAGAGCGTTGTGAAAACTAAAAATGTTAATTTAATATGAATTTAATGTGAAATATTATGTTATTTTGTTGCAAACAAATTATACTAATACTGAGTGCAATGCATCAACAAATGCATCAACATTTTTTATCGTTAGGCTGCGAGCCTTCTAAAGAGGACACTGTTTGTTAGTTGTTTGTTTCCCACATCCGCCAACACTAATATTTGCAAAATTGGAAACACAATAAAAAGATAATTATTGTTGTCTTTATTCGTATATTGTTGGTTTGCCTTCTTTAAAGTTAAAACATTCAGCCTATTCCCAATGTCACAAAGTTTATACTTTCGCACTTTAAACTTTTAATTTCTCAAATAAGAGTTGTTAAACCCTGCTGTATGTTCGGTATATGCAATGGCAGTTTTCTACCAACATTTAGATTTATACTCACTAATACAATTACATTAATAAAGGCTTAAAGCTTGTTAAAATACACAAAAACAAATATTCATACAATGAGTAAATGTCAGCTTGAAAAAGTACATATTACTGATGATTATATGAGTAACTTTAACAATGTCAATATACCCAATTATACGTTCAGCGTTATGATCCTTTGCCGTGTATTAGTGGGGTATTTCAACCCTTAACTCTAACAAAATGTTAATACACGTTTAAAAATACCGACTTATGGAATATTGCTCAGAGCTGTAATTGTCTGCACCAACTAATTGCTGCTAGATTTGGGCGGTTATAAAGTTTGCCGTTTAAAGATATTGTTTTATTCTAATTTTAATTATATTTTCCTTCGATCATTATTATAGCTTCATAATCTGAGAAACAAAAAATAAAAAGTGTGGCCTAGATCGTTGGGAAAACTACTGATAAGTTGATGGTTTAACCTGCGGAGAGAGTTGAAGATTTACACACAACCAAGTGACCGTTCAACAGCGTTAGTAGTCTTATAACTCTTGAATACTTCTAACGACAAAGGCGAAATTTGTAATAATTATCAGCATGTCTCTAAATCTTGCAGGAAAGAAGTTTTTAGTGACGGGCGCGGGCCGGGGGATCGGACGAGCAATCGCTGAAACGTTAAATAAGCAGGGCAGTATTGTGTATGCCCTGAATAGGTCAAAAGAGCCACTGGATAGCTTAGTTCAACAATGTCCCGGAATCAAGCCTATTCAAGCAGACATGAGGAATTGGGATGAAATTCGAGACAAGCTGAAAGATCTGGAGCCGTTGGATGGACTTGTGAACAATGCTGGAAAGGTCAATTTCATAACACAAAGCGCTTTGGACTACCCACGGGAGGCGATTGCTGAATATGTCGACGTTCAGATATACGGAATGATAAACACAATCCAAATCGTTGGATCAAAGATGGTTAAGGCGGGCAAGCCAGGATCCATTGTGAACCTCTCGAGCATCTTGGGCCATAGGGCGTTACCAGGGGTTCTTCCGTACTGCGTCACTAAAGCAGCCGTCGACATGATCACCAAGCAGTTCGCGGCAGAACTCGGGGTTCATAATATTCGCGTCAACTCTGTAAACCCGACCTGGGTACGCACCGAGTACTTCGAATCGCGTATAGATGAAGGGTTCAATTTGGACAAAATGGTTGAAGAAATTACTCCGCGTGGTCGTATGTGTGAGCTCATGGAGTCGGTGTGGCCCGTTCTCTACCTGCTGAGCGACCTATCTTCGTTCGTTTCTGGCACATTCAATATCATTGACGGAGCGATGTTACCTACCATCTCTTTACGAGGCGAGTATGAAACCGACCTTGATCAATCGGTCGGTGGCGGGAAACATGCCAAATAGAATCGGAATCAAGGATGTAATGGGATAAATAGTAATTAAAAACACAACAAGAAAACATTACCAACAAACTAACATGTTTTACCACTTTACAAACACAGTAAAAATGTTAGACAGTGTACTAGATAAACGATGTCGGACAAACACTTTATATCGGACTTAAGTCGAAATGCTTTAATTGTGTATATTGTGCTTTATGTGCTTAAAATATTAATTTGCTATATATTAAGGTATACCATACTATATATGCTATTTTATCCATGTAATGCAGTTTAGTGTATTTCATATAAATAAACGAAAATGTATCAAACAAATATTGTTTTATAGTTTTTCTCTTATATCTTTATAAAACTTCATGTGCATAACAAAAATTGTCTCTAAGCTCTTTTGTGACAGTCGATTCAACATGCATCAATTAATTAAAACAGACAACAATGATTATGGTATAACTCAAACCATCATTACAAATGATCTCAAGCGCAACGTAGTCGATGCTGTTTTTTTAACATTTTGGATTGCATGGCCGAACATTAAACATACATATCTAGAGAAATTTGAGTTTGAGGTTGGAATGTTTTAATTACATATTGGTAATTCATTGGGTTCGTCCTGTAACAATAGAGTATAGCTTGCCATACCTAGACCTGGCCTTATCAATTTGAATTTATTAATAATCTATTTCAGGCCTATTTACGATTAATACAACGCCCTTTTCTCGGCCGTTAACGCATGCAATTGTAAAGTCTATTTCGTTTTGCATTGTTTGTGGATATTGACCTCTACTTCATCATAAAAATGTGTGGTAATAAAGAAAGCCAAGTCGGGGTCAATATCCACATACAATAAGTTCAAAGAATTAGCTGGATCTACTAAATTCAAAACACAGAAAGATGTTGGTAAGCCTAATCCGTGAAAAAGCGAACATCTGTTTACAATTATCGTTTTATTTGTTTATTTCAGTTCTATTTATTTCTTTTTGCAATGCCACAAAGGTTTTTAAACAGTGTTCATGGACAACATAAACATAATACACAAAACGCCAACAATTAACAAAATATCAGAGGCTGTTGGAGTCCAATGCGTTGGGTTCGCCTTTTTGAATAGCCATTGTCATCAGAAATGAATTTCAATAAATAAACCAACATTACAAAGGTGAGGCTCGACTCCGTGAATGCTGGCCATGCAAAGACACCACTCGGCCACGCCGCCACGCCGCCACGCCGCCACGCCGATACTGCTTTGCGTTATACTTATATTGAATATATGAGGGTGAAACCCCCCTCCCCCTCGCGTAATGGGAACTGCTTCATTTCGAGCTTGGGTACGTAATTGAAAAACATTTGGCGTTTGGAGCATAAAAGTAATCATAGGTCCACGATCGTTAGGGTGGGGTGAGGGGTGGCACCGGCTTTTTAGATAATGTATTGCGTACGACAAATGCGCTATAAAAATTCTTTTTGAAATATGTTGTATGCATATATCATAACTTTGTATACTCATTTAACATTCTTATAATTCCAAACTTTCAAAAATGAGGGCCATGGAAAATAGGCCGGGGTCGAAGAAAAAGAGAGAGTTAACGTCGAGCACAGAGCCACTGTGCTATACATAACTCTGAGTTGAAATATTTATTCTTGTACATAATTTATAAAGGCATGGGATAACGCTGTTAATTGTAATTATACTAAGATAATAACGTTATTACCAATGCAGGGTCAAACTTGTTGGCTGAAACATTGGCTACATAAACCTACAACAATAAATTTACATCGATTAAATTGTTCTTCTTATAATTATAACACTTCCGATCAGTATTCGTTTTACTTTCTTCTTATTATTTATTATCTTAATTATAGTTATGCAATGATCTTTATAACATAAATTGAAGAGATGTTCAAAGAAAGAATGTTGTAAACAATGTAGATATGTCAAGTTTTGCTCGTAAAAACAAACACACAGAACAACACACAAACACGTAGAACACAAACACGCAACATACATCCAGAAAAAAATGTGTTTTATTTTCGAATATAAATTTAATTAAGAGATGCTCATCGAAAGAAAGTTGTTATCAATGTAGACATAACAAAACAACAAAGACAACAGAGGATTACGTTGCTAGCTGGCTTGCTTGTTGTATCATGTGTTGGTTATAGCTGTAGTTAGATACACTGTAGTAAGTTTGTTTGTTTGTTCACGTGATTGTTTAAAAGAAAACTTTTAACAAAGACTGAAAAGGTCCTATCACCTCCCTTAATTAACTGACAACTTGATATAATATCCAATGTACAATTATATGAATACCATCCCTTACAGGTTTTGTAAAGTACATCACAATTAACCATTATTGGGAATATGAATTTCAAATGAAACAAAAGCTAAACATAAAAGATGTTTATATCTCATTTGAGTTAAGAACGCTATATGGCCTATATATAGGTAAAGGTTACAGGACAGGCCACGTCAACATATATGGAAATACAATTATCTTTTTCGAGGTCACGCTTATCAAAAGCATTTGAATAACAAAGTATTTGTATAAACAAGTTACTACCATATTAGAACTTGATCAACATATATGATGACCCCCTTTCACCTACAGAATGACCAAAGGTCATGTTACTGTTACTGTTATAGATTCACAGGTTTGCGTCTTTGTTATAGTTTTATGAACTTACTTTCATTTAAAAGTTGACGTAGTAGGATGATTCAACACGGTGTTTATCTATTTACCTTTATTTATGGTGTAAGGAACGCTATATTTTGTTCTATAGTATAGTCTGAATAGCCTGGGTAGAGAGAGTAAATTCATTTCGTCTTTATCTCCAATAAATGTTAAATAAGTATGATGTTTAACTTGCCACACCAGTATGGCGTTCATACAGCGCTCCCACAGCGTCACAATTGCAGATCGCGGTGATGCAAGCTGTGCAAACACCAGCAACGCTGTGTACGCGTTGTGCCGTGGCCTAAAGTACTATGTCTCGGCGAAGAATGGCTATACTTTGCAATT
>Ga0224511_10002018_pt1 | contig 13172 bp, 7 predicted proteins | sample SF_May12_sed_USG_2_FD_169988 | JGI IMG/M metagenome (GOLD analysis project Ga0224511, IMG submission 169988) | Sediment microbial communities from San Francisco Bay, California, United States - SF_May12_sed_USGS_8_1 | ecosystem: Environmental > Aquatic > Marine > Sediment | place: USA...
GTGTTGGTGTGGTACTGCCATCATGTTGATATGGCACTGTCTCACTGTGTTGGTGTGGCACTGCCATCATGTTGATATGGCACTGTCTCACTGTGTTGGTGTGGCACTGCCATCATGTTGATATGGCACTGTCTTACTGTGTTGGTGTGGCACTGACATCATGTTGATATGGCACTGTCTCACTGTGTTGGTGTGGTACTGCCATCATGTTGATATGGCACTGTCTCACTGTGTTGGTGTGGCACTGCCATCATGTTGATATGGCACTGTCTCACTGTGTTGGTGTGGTACTGCCATTGTTTTTGTATAGCAGTGTCTTGCTGTGTTGGTGTGGCACCTTGGAGGATGCCTCTATGCGTGGCACTACCAGCTGTGTTGGTGTGGCACGGATTGACTTGTTCCCATTTCCCAGAGGAGATCCTTTCACTCTGATAGATCTCCACAGGTTGCGCTGTTGGGACGTGTGATTGTCTTCGTAACACAAATACATGCTGCAAATATGAAAACCATGTGTCCCATGTGGATGATCCCGTAGAAGACTTCAGTTGTCACCCATATACTTATTAGTATGGTAACACATTCTGTACTAGAAGAGTATGCCCGTGGAAAGACGTGCCGTGGAATAATATAATACATGTCATACTTTAAACAAGGTGAATGTTGTTCCTTAGTTGTATTCGTAGACCATTTATAGTATATAGATGGCATGTTCGGGGTGCGGAATCAAATGAATACATGTGATAGTCTAAAAACCGATAAAGGTCGTCCTAATGGCCTTATGGTGAATTGGCTGTTAGAGAGCCAACATGTGATACTGTACAACCTACATATTTAATGTGCATGAGAGCTTTTTAAATGCTCAGAATTGATCGGCAGACTTTAGACTTTACTCCCGTAAAATTGGCACGGAATTTATTTTCATTCCCATGAGCATACCAACACCTACTTTAGGCATCAAGCCAGCAGCAATATGTCTATTAACTGTATCACTGATAGCAGCAATATGTCTATTAACTGTATCACTGATAGCAGCAATGTGTCTATTAACTGTATCACTGATAGCAGCAATATGTCTATTAACTGTATCACTGATAGCAGCAATATGTCTATTAACTGTATCACTGATAGCAGCAATATGTCTATTAACTGTATCACTGATGTGAATTTATGGTGCAGTTCCAAATCACAACTATGCATGATGTATTGATTTCCCGGTGGATGCGTGCTGGTTTAATATGGACTGCTGGAAAACTGGGTCATCCATTTCTTTTGGTTCCCATCCCACCTCTCCCTATCCATTCAGCAAGATGTCACCATTAGTATAGAGAGACGCGCATGGCGTATGTCTATGATGGTGATGATAGTCTTGAACATTTTGACGGAAGGTTGTGATTTTAGCTTTGTGATCTGACACCAAGTCGTTCAAACCATCTCAGACAGTGGACTGCTCCCAGTATGGAAGGTAATGTGGTATTGCCTTTGTTCATCAGTATGCAGAAGCAAAGTCTGGGTACATTGATCAGAATGTTGAGAATAAAACCATTCTGTATGACATCACATGCGTTCCAATGACATCACCGGGTCAAATGTAGGTAACATTATATTTGGGAATTTTTAGCATATACGATCCTATAGTACTGTGTATCTATCTATCTATCTTCACAGAGTTTGTTTCTGGTAACCATAGAGTTATCTATTGAATTATAGAGGATAATTTTATGTCAGTGACGCAGAAGCCCACATAGTTATCTTCAAGGACTCTCTAGTGACATAAAGGAACTCGCCGATGACAAACGGACGCTCAGCTCATGACCCGGTTTGGGTGCAATGTAATATCCTTATTCTCTCCTAAGGAATGTGGGAGCCTAGTGATGAAACAATGGGGAAACAATTGGATACCGCATACCTGGGCTACTCTAGGTAGGCATACCTGACACGTCAGCTGACAAACATCTAGGTCTCTCATGTGCTGCACAAAAGAGAGGGAAGATAAACCATACATGCTTCTATGAATCACGTGAGTTTGTTGGGGTTCAGGGGAGACTGAAGGTCACCGATGCCTTTATTATGACTACCGTTGACTTCGGTTAGGCATGGAGTTAGGAGAATAACTTCATGCATCTAGATCTCTCCTGTCATAAAAAAGGGAGGGAGAGGATAAACCATACTTCTATGGGTCATGGAGCTGGCTCCCTTGTTAACAGGGAGAGTTATTTTGGAACTAAGGGGCGACTTGAAGTTGAACGCTCTCACTATCAACAGTTGGTATCATTGGTTTTTATGGGATCTGAACCTAATAGCTTACTCACTGTCCGAAAATCATGTATTTTAACCACAAAGCCATGACTTCTCCTTCATACTTACTATGAGAAGGGGTTTATGCTGTAGAGGGAATCGAATGCCTGCTCGTGTATTCTACCATCCCTGGTATCTGAACTCATTGGTGGAAGATAGCAAACATTATAAAAAACTATACCCACATGCACATGGCAGCCAGCTTTTCAAAAACTACAATTTGCTGCCATGACTCAGTCTGGAATACTGGCTGCATCACTCTCCACCAATGACATTACCAGGATTAAGGTCAGACAAATTTGACAGGCGTAGTGCGGTTTGACCTGAATCCGTCTTACCACATCAGTCTAAATAGTTTTCAGCACGCTGTGAAATTTTTTCTAGATAACTTCATGACTAATGGCATAAATCTATTCCCTTTGGCCGTGACTCAAGAATGCCCTTTATAGTTGTGTGAGTGAGTACGCTTTCTGACATTTTTTGCAAACCACTAACCAACTGATGTCCAGCAATGAAGCATCATAGAGGATAACTCTGGAAGTACATCATCAACCTGTCAATTTACCTGCATGGATACCATGTGATTAACTTAAACTTCCATTAAATTGAACTGTTTTTCTATAACGATGGTGACTGGATTCAGGTGTCTCAGGTGTCAGGCTTTATCATTGTGGTGGATAGCCACGCAGAGTCCCTCTGTACGGCTTCATGACCTCCAAGTTGTCATCAAAGCTATTTTCATCATCATTACCCAGTCAGCAGCATAATGGATGCTCAAATACAAAGGTCAATTTCTCAAGACATAGCTAGCTGCCAGAAACAAATGGCCCCTGCTTCATATCATATCTTGGGACAACTTGTAGCTAAACACAAAAACCAAATGATCATAAAAATTGTAGGCGGCAATCTTAGTGTGTGTAAGAGGAAAGTTATACTATCACCGGTCGATTTTCACTGAAAATTATATAATTCGAACGTTGTATGCACTATTTCTTCACTACTCGTGGGGGGGGGGCTTGCCTATGGTTGCTGGATCAGTAAGAGCTAGGAATTATATGATGGACTCATGTCCATACACAATGGGTGCTCAGGTAGAGCGAGGTTGGCTCTGCGCATTCAGCTTCCACTTCTCTTTCAGGGCTTATAGCTTCGTTAGAAGTTGTATTATGGTCTCTCGTGGGCATTCGGGTTTTGTCACTTTCTTATCGTCTTCTTATATTTTATTTCTGAACCTGACCAGTGAATGATCTCCAGTCCATATAGTATAATAATTTCTTTGGAGGCCAATAAAATTTCTGTACTACGCGGTTCAAGGCAGGTGCTCGGAGAGTGGTCGCAATTGGATATAATTTTTAGGGGTGGTTTCTATGTTTACAGAGTATAAGTTTCCCCCAATCTTTGCTCAAACACAAATAATAATAAAATAATTGTACATCCATAGAATGAAAATTTCTGTGTCTTGAAGTTAGAGATGGGAAGTTTTAGTAATTTCTATTTTAAAAATATAACAACAAGAAACGTGCATAGACACCACCCCTAGAGAATATTCCACCCTCCTATTGTAGCCGATTCAGTTTCAAAGATAAAAGCGCATTAGGCATTGTCTGGTATTGACCGGCGATTACAGCTCTGGTTCATTTTAGTCACTAATTGTTAGACTCCCAGCTCTAAAGAAATTTCAAAATGTCTGATGCACCGGAGACAAAAGTAGAGGAGACCGCACCAGAAGCTACAGCGACAGAAACTCCAACGGAGACGTCTGCCGCTGAGACGGCAAAACCTACTGAAGAGACAAAGACAGAGGAGGCAGCACCGGCGACAGAGGATGCCGCCGCAGCACCAACAGAAGTGGCTACAGGTTCGACAGAAGAGACTCCCGCCGCCTCAGAGGAAGCCGCAGAAGAGCCAGCACCCGAGCCTATAGAGATCCCTCATGGCAATGGAGAATGTGAGTAACAAGGGGATAGGGCAATATGACATACATGATACAAGGGTGACACCACAAAAACATTGTGTTCTATTCTTCACTCAAGTAAACAAAATTTCTAGTGACGTTCGTATCAAATTCATATCATGGATGTATCCATATCATAAGCTATGCCTATTATTCATGGTGATATCTGCTCAGTCGGTTTTGTGATAGCGGAATTCGGCGAAACACTCAGAAGAATCCTCGCTGAGTTGGCTTGTCATCAGCTGAACAGACCCAATGACCCGCTCGTCTAGCCCCGCTGATGAAATTCTGATTGCGGTAATATCATAAAACGACATTACCATGTGCGGTTTGTGAACGCCCCTAATCCTCATCAGCGGCTGCCTGTGAGGTCTTAGCAGCAATGGGGTCATGGGACCTGGCCTCTCGGATAAACAAGTCTCAAGTTGAGGAGTCTTCTCTAAACCAGTGAATTATCCCATCTTATACTTGTGGTCAACATCTCAAAAGGGTTTTGTTGGTTGGAAGAGTCAAACAATAGGCGAAATGACATGTCACGGCATTCCATTTAGCAGTTGTTGTTGACTAAGCTTTCACACTCAATTGAATAGTGGACAGTAAAGTTAACGATATGACAAGCATGTAGACGATTGGTAATGACTAGTTTGGTTGTATGGCTGTCTTTTGACTTTTGTATATATCTTTGTATTTGCATCTTTCTGGGCAAGAAGATTTAGGGAAAATGTACCAACGCTGTGATTTTCCTAGATCTGTTGATGAATGCCTTCTAGTGTTAGTTGGTTAGTTCCTATTTTAGGATTTTTGCTAAAGTTTCGCTGTGTTGACAGTGGGTTCAGTGTTGTTGGTTCATTTCTTGTCACCAGTGCGAAAACAATTTTGTGATATTGGGACCTTTAATTCGGATCCTAGTACAGTGCCACATCATTGCTGTGGTTGTCTGTAGCCTATGACAGAAAGATGGTCGGTTGGGGAGGCTAATCCGGGATGATCCGTTAGCTTCGGTTTAGTTGGGTAGTTACGTAGATTTCAAATCGCCTCTCCAGGAGATTGCAAAGACGCAATGACATAATGGCCACCGTGTCCATAGACTTATTATTCTGTATGACATGGAGTTATTCTCCTAACTCTATGACTCTGGGATGAAGATAATTCCATGCTGTATGAAAATTCTTTAATTCTATGTATTGCACTGGTCAAGATACTGTTGGAATGAATAAAAAAGGTTCAAAGGTCACAAGTTTTGGCCCACAGCCTGTGTTGACTTCAAGACATTCATCACACTTGTATCAATCAGATAACAATAGCAAGTGATGGAAAGCTTGCCAGATATGCCAGCTATGCCAACAGTGAGCGAAACGTGACCCAGTATGAATGGAATTCCATGCTCTTAGAGTCAACAGTGCCACTATCACTATTTAAATTAATTGTAACAGGACTTTTGCGGCTTCCTGCCCTACTCCTGTAATTTAGGTCAAATGAGCAGCCGCCCGAGTCTTGTTGTCCTATTGACCTTGTTATAGATTGCCTTGGTAGAGGCAGCAGCCTTATTGCTTCAGGTAGAAGCAGCCGGCGAACTTAGTATGGCCACTCTGTGATTTTGATTAGTAGATCTGATCAGCGCTATCACTACCATTACCTATGTAATCTCCCAGAATACCAGTGACAGATGGCTTAATTATGGCAGAAATAATCAGGCTGCTTGATATTCATTGTTATCAGTTCTCATAGTAATAAGAACCAAATGCCATATGGGCCTGTACAGTTATGCCGCTAACTCATTATCTTTTGATGCAGTTTAATCCAAAGAAATCAAACGTTTGTCTTTGCTATTCCGTAGTTTTTGTAGGATTATTTTAGCCAGTGCTATATCATCAGTTTTCATATTCCCGCCTTTAGTACCTAGAGCCGTGACTTATTTAGCTAAAAAGCTGTTGAAGATTCGTATTATACTACTAGCTGGCATTGTTAAGGATTGTTTGTTTTGGAAGCTTTCTAATGTCATTAGGGCAATCAGGACAAAGAAAAATAAGAGTTTGCCACCGCGCAGTACGAGACCTGTCCTAATGGGGGCTTGCCAACGCTTACCGACAGCTGCTTATTCGCTTTGGGCTATCGGGATATCCTGGCATGGCTGAGCAGTTGGTCCCGGCTTTATTTGTTTGATGTGGACGCCTTCATAACCCAGCCGGGTACCACCATACCATATTCGTCACTGGCTGGTAGTTCTATAGAATTGGTGACTAGGAATGATTAAATTATTACCACTGTGGTATCTTTACTGGCTTTCTCGCCGATTGCCTAATTCCGATGAATCATGCTGCCAGAAGGTCAAGTCTCGGCGGCATCATACTAGTGAATCACTAGTTAATGATGGTTTTATTCAATATTCCAACCAATTTGATTAAATCATCCCTGATGACCCACTTTACTACCACAGGTCCCCATTCAATCCATCATGGTGGAGCTTACTCCATCAATGGCTGATTCTGGTCATGTAATTCAACATATTGCCTGTCAGGCCCCTCTGGACTTTGACTGATTGATTCATAATGAAATCCATTCAACATTCCACTGATGTATTTCCCATGACTTCAGACGGATGCCAACAAAGCAAGCCGAACGACACGCTAATAGTTCCTGGTTTGACAGTCACCAGCTTTTCTTAAACTGAATAAGAGTTGCGGTCCCTGCATCGCTCTGTCTTGAGTCTGATTGTAATTAGATGGATTAATTCAGTTGTGTAACTTTATGGGGAATTACAGCTCCCAGAGAAAATCAATTCTCTTCAAAGCTAGACTGAACTGACCTAATTTAAGTATTCTCCATCGTAACTGAAGTGTTAGCCAAACCACAATTAAGGCCTCGCTCAATAGAATCTCTCGGCCTTTGTGGTGCTGAAGCTCTGACTCAGTCTTTGTCTTTAAGGGTTTGAATCAATGTTTAATTCGTTTCCCTTTTGTAGTCATGGGAATTTAAAACATGAGTTATCAGTTGGATCCTTGCCGCCTTGGCTCAGCCTGATTACTTATTGTTGTTACTAAAGAAACTGATTGTATACAAAGATAGTTCTGTCTTGACAAAGATTGAGTCATGTTGTCATCTTCTGCGTTGACATAATGTGTCCACCCTTTCATTTTTAGGGGTTCTTGTTACTGGAGCGACTGGCTACCTCGCCTCACACGTCATTCAGCAGCTCGTGGAGACCGGAGAATTCAAAGTGCGCGGCACAGTTCGATCACTCGAAAGCAACGAGAAATTGGACAAACTGAAGTCGCTTGTCGAGGGAGGAAAACTTCCCGTTGAATTTGTGGAAGCAGATCTAACTAAGGCTGACACCTGGGCGGCGTAAGTAGCTAGTCTTGGTGAATAATGCATTGTTACTTAAAAAACTATCTCTGGTTCAATTCCCAGTTTGGGCATCTCTCATGTTACCTACATCAGATTCAGATTCGATCATTCAAGGGAAGAGGCCATCTCATTCAAAGAACCTTCTCCGTAAGGCACATCATTATGAATGATCATCTGGCTTAGTGATTCTTTCCATGTACAAGAGAAGGATTCTATCCACGCGGTCATACTAGTGACAAAGGGAGTGTCTAAGACTTGAATCATAACAAGGAATTATTGGTCTGCTTGGCCAATACCCAGCTGTGGTAGGGAGGATTAGAAGAGCTTTGTGGCTGGAAACACAGCTGTGTTCCCTCCCCCTTCATGGGCAGTGTCTGTGTAGTGATCTCATGCGTATCTGATTTAACAAAAAGATGTAACATTGGGTAAAGCATATGCGGTATGTCTAAACTCTTCAAACCTCCAAGCACCACCGGGTTTGAGAAGTTATGTACCAGTGACCTAAAGGTTACTGGTTACACTAGTCGGGTCAAGGCCATTCATGGGAAATAGCCAATTTTTGTGGCAGCCCAATCTTTTTGACAGCCCGGCTATATGTTTTTAAACTATGCTGGCACTTGGCCATCCTATTTAACGGACTGTGAGTGTGAGGCTTGTTGGAGCAGTAGGAGCTAGGATGAATGGGAGGGCTGTGGAGGGGAACCAAGGATCTCATGGTTACGAGCCCAGTGCTTTTACCACTGAGCTATCTCCGTATCTCTCCAGCTACTCAACAGAGTTTGGAGTCCTTATGGTACAATATTTAAGTAGTGATTGACAATCGGGTGTAATGTTTGCACTCACACCTCTATTTCAGCCCTTGAAAATCCTTTAAGGTTGGAACAAAACAAGTCAGAAGTGGATGGAGGTTCGGTAATCAATACATGAGTCATACACAGTGTCTAACAGAATGCTAGTTACAAAGGGAAACTTAGTGCATGATCCTAATAGAAATTCAATATGACCAACGTTTTGTAGGGGGTCTCAAGGGAGAATTCGTGTTATTATTCTCCATCCAGCATTGTAAATTTTTCTCCCAGGACGTCTTGTTTAACTGAAGCCAGTTTATTCGTGTTCGTACCGACGCAAAGACGGAAACATAATCAATATTGTCTGGGTCGATAGCAACTGCACTGAGTCGTTAGTATATATAGTAAAGCTCGGTTATGATTTTAGACTGCCCTTCGGCAACTGTCTGACGATAGTCTACCTCGTAAATAATTGACATTGTGTGTGAAAGCTGGCGTATTCTAAGAACAAGGAATGTTTGACACTTCATGCATTCTATCAGGAAGAGACTGGGTGACTTCTGCCAACCCCGAAAGACTTCCTGTTGTAAACCGACTTCATTTTTTCTCTGTAGAGCCGTGGCGGGATGCGAGTATGTAATTCACACCGCCAGCCCCTTCCCTCTGACTGAGCCCGTGGATGCCAATGAAGTGATTGAGCCGGCTAAAGAAGGCACCCTGAACGTGATGCGAGCCTGTGTCGAAGCGAACTGTGTCAAACGAGTAGTCATCACTTCTTCTGCTGTTGCTATTACTGCTGGGCACGCCGGTAATGATCAAAATGAACTGTACACCAATGTGGCAAAATGGATTACATCATGCCGGATCTTGGTGATTTGAAATGTTTTGACTGAATTTGTCCCTGGTGATAAAATTAGTTATTCCACTAAGCTATAGTGACTTTGATAGTGATAACATCTTGTAAAATGCATGTAGCAGGAAAGCAGACTGTATACCACTTATAGTGTGGCAGAGGTTTAATCATAGTAACAGCCAATCAATATTATAGCTATCCTTTAATTTTCTCAAGACCTTTGACACTTCCCCATCAATTTCCTCTTCCCTGTGGTTGGACAGATTTTCCCAGATCCAGAACGGCTCATCTTCCTTGTCGCGGCTCATCTTCCTTGTCGCAGCGCCACATTTGCAGAGATCACTGAAGGCATTGTTCTTTCTAGCCAATAAGACTGTGATGAATGAGGAAACTTGGGCTGATGCGGATAAAGCTCAGTCAGCGTATGATAAGAGCAAGACACTCTCAGAGAAAGCAGCATGGGATTTTATGGGCGAACAGCCAGGTTTGTTGTCACCATTACCCTATATGGCATAATAATGAATTTTGCTTATACCAAATGAGAAAGGAGGTCAGAAACCACTTTGGTACCACCCCAGGCCTCCTCCGTACCACCCCAGGCCTCCTCCGTACCACCCCAGGCCTCCTCCGTACCATCCCAGGCCTCCTCCGTAACACCCCAGGCCTCCTCCGTACCACCCCAGGCCTCGTCCGTACCATCCCAGGCCTCCTCCGTAACACCCCAGGCCTCCTCCGTGCCATCCTACGCCACCATGACAATGACAGGTCATGAGAAATCTGCCTTCGGCAGTATGCCTCATCATGAACTAATTTCATGCAAAAATAACTATGCTGACATCAACATATAATGTATAATAATCTAGAATAATAAATGTTATCATAATGTCTTTGCGTTTGTTCAGATCTCTGCTGGTGACTCAGTAACTTGCACATTGTATCGTATTGTAGAAACCTGTACAATGGAGTTGACTGTAGTAAACCCAGGATTCCTGATGGGACCACCTCTGATGAACCAGGAAGGCACCAGCATCGCTGTGAGTTACCTCTTTGGGTAGTCCTCTTTCAGCTATAATGAGGATAGCTCCCTCATCATACAGCCAGTTTGCTACAAGCTTCAAATCATTTAAAATCTATGATCCATCAACAAAGATTCACAAATAACGACCATTATCTAATCTGCTGAGGCTATAGAACTCACCATTTGGTAGTGAATTGGGTCTAAGCACCGCGCAGAGGGAACGCTGACTTAGGGGTTGGCGCATTCGGCTTTGGGCCGGATTACCCGGGTTGTATTCCACGTGCATGCTCAGCTTTGTGCTTTCTTCCTCGGTAGCTACACTTAGCTACACTAAGTAAAGGAGGTCTATCCGTAGCGTATCAACCCTCAGGGACAAACCGTAGACCACCCTGAAAACAAGCCAATGGCTCAGTGACGCTTTCCATCTGAAACAAAAATATCTTTACCTTAGCTTACACTATAGAGACGTGTATTCCAACCTAACGGGGTTTTTTGTACTTCCAGGTCATCAAGAAACTGATGAACAGGGAATATTCTCAGCTGCCAAAGCTCAGTTACCCAATCACTGATGTTAGAGACGTCGCTCTGGCTCACATTAGAGCTATGCTCATCAAGCAGGCCGCCGGTAAGCTGTTAGAAGATATCTGGTTCAGATCACGGAGACTCGGGTCTTTTTGGTATTGTATTACTAGTGAAGTTGAGAATGGAGTCAGGCCTTCTGGTTAGAATAATTTAGCTGCTTGAACCCGCCGGTCTTTGATTGTTGGGGGATGAATGCACTGTGGTACCGACCCGAGTTGATTTTCAAGTGGCGTTTCGCATTTCAAACAAGTAACTAGTGTAGCATTTTCTGTATGGTCTGCTACAAGACATTAGGCCACTATGACAAACCTTTATATTACATTGAAACAGGTTTCTTGGAACGAATATGGTATGATGTATTATGGAAACCGTGTAAAAATCTTTGCTAATATCATGCTTGCAGGAAAGAGACATCTTGTATGTGGAGAATCCTGTTGGTTGAAGGATGTTGCTAACATTTTGTCCCAGGAGTTTGCATGCAAAGGTACTGTTTATTATCAGGAGTTGTCTGCCACTGCATAGTTCTATGCAAGGCGTGACAACTCCAAATTAATGGTAACTACTAGTAAATTTTATATTGGTTGCTATAGGTCATCGGCATCTAGTGCCGGGACATATTCAGTCGCTGCGAGACATGGCTATGGTCTTGCATTCTGAGTTCAGCAAAGAAGGTAACTCGCTAAGCATATCCCTCGCACAACATCCAATGCATTTAACCCCCACTTGGCTGTCACCTACGCATGCTTCCCTTCCATTACAGGATTCAATGTGCCAACTACACAGGCATCCTATGTCCTGGTCTGGCTCAAGTCTCACTTTGATAAACAGCTGAAGAGAATCCTTCCAGATATTGGCAAAGTCTTCAACTATGACACAACAAGGGTGAGTAAATCAAAATACAACTCTTTGCTGGTAGTACCGTACAGGCCTGGACGATATTACGATCTGTGGAAGGCAACCCTTTCTTTTGTGGAATTGATTGTTGGCACGGTTACATTACTCGGACAGTGTTTTTCTTTACAAAGTGGTCCACGAGTAGTTTTATGCTGGTTTTGTCACTGGTAATTCATTAAACTACTGTTGACTCGCTGTACTTTTGTTTTATTGGCTGGCTTTTGATGCATTGGGTTTTTGTGCTATTGACACCGTTCTGTTGTGTTGCAGATGACCACAGTCCTGCAGGTGGAGCCACGAGAGGTCAGAGAGACCCTTGTAGAGATGGGTCAGGCGATGATAGATTTGGGAATCGTTCAGAAAACAGAAAAACCAGAGAAGAAACCTAGGAAGCTGACCTTCAGAAAAAGGGCCCCCAAAGATGTACGTATTGTGGGTAGATGAACTTCTCATAGATATAGCTGGCCCTTAGGTGGTAGTGGGAAAGCTCGGTGACTAGGTATTCTGTGGTTTCAAGCCTTTGATTTTTGGAATCCCACTGTGAGTTTCTCACATAATTCCTAAATCTTACCGCTCCAAAGCCAACCTTGGGCTTAGATGAATATACGGACAACAATTTATAAAATGGGAGTGAACTGGGTTGTGGTCACGAGACACCCTAGGATAGCGCCATGGATGACCAACTTATGCATTTATAACCTGCCCGAACATCACACTGTCGGTGTAAATGTGTGATGGACCGATGTAAACTCTACTTAACAAACCAGAAGTAATTTGGAGCAATAGGGGTATGTTGGGGTGGCCTAATGTTCTAACACCCATAATAAGTGTGGAAATGTGATGCAGGCCTTTAAATGAAGGCATGTCACAGTTCTGCCCAAGCTCACCTAACAATCTTTTATATGGAGGGGTTCGACTATAACCTTAACCATATTCAAAGGATATAGGTCTATGACTGCAACAGACAATCAGAGGTTGAGATGAAAACGTTCATTGCATAGACTCGTTGGTTATAACTGGAGCGTGCTTGTAGAAGGATGAGGGTGAAGAGAAGAAGGATGCTCCCGAAAAGGAAGCTTCTGGATCTGCCGAAGGATCGGTAAAAGATGTCGCTGCTACTGAGGATGTTGAGGTCAAGGTGATTGAAGATACTGAACCTGCCAAGGAACCCGCCACTGAGGTGAGTCTGCTTCTATTTCGGATTGTCCTCAGTCATGTAAGGAGTCAATTTTGCTTCAATGACATTAAATATTTTATTGGATAATGTGCTCGTTGCGAAAGACAATTCTAAGGATTCTTTTGTTACTTTACAAAACTCTGGTCAGGGGTCTGGTCAGGGGTATAGTCAAAAATGTTTTGTCCCAGCATCAGCAGCGGGTCAAGTAAAACGTATTAAATTATTTATATAAAAAGTTCTGTAGTTAGTCTCTATCTAGTTTT
>Ga0224511_10002019_pt1 | contig 13171 bp, 6 predicted proteins | sample SF_May12_sed_USG_2_FD_169988 | JGI IMG/M metagenome (GOLD analysis project Ga0224511, IMG submission 169988) | Sediment microbial communities from San Francisco Bay, California, United States - SF_May12_sed_USGS_8_1 | ecosystem: Environmental > Aquatic > Marine > Sediment | place: USA...
ACCTCCACTTCAACATAAATATTTTATTTTAACATGATGACGTTAACCTACCTCCACTTCAACATAAATATTTTATTTGAACATGATGACGTTAACCTACCTCCACTTCAACATAAATATTTTATTTGAACATGATGACGTTAACCTACCTCCACTTCAACATAAATATTTTATTTGAACATGATGATGTTAACCTACCTCCACTTCAGGCACCTCCAGCTCATACAACTTCAGAGATATGATGTCATGGTTATCTGAAACATTTATAAAGGTTAAAGGTTCGGGTTTAGAGTCTGTAATAACTGAATGTATTCAACCGACTTTCACATTTACCTCCCGATCACTGGATATAAGTCGTCCGTTTACAGTCGGCGCAGTATGCAGCCACGGAACATTGGCTTTTATTCCTCACAGGTACCCATTTATACACCTGGGTGGTGAGAAGCAATGCAGGCTTAATTTCTTGCTCAAGGAAATTAGCGGTAAGGCTGAGGCTCGAACCCGGGACCCCTCGATCCCTAAGCGAGCGCTCTACCACTGGACCACCGCTGCCTACACCGCTTATAGTACAGATTTATTTTACAAGTATCAGATGGAACTATGAAATTAGGAAACGAATCATGTGTCAAACATGGTTCACTGTGTAAGCTATGCACATTAATGATGATTAGTTACTGACTTTTCTGTATGTAGATTTAACTGAAAATACACATAGTATTTTGACAACAAATTTAATGTGCAAAGCAAAGTTGCTCTCTGTGTAACATGCAAGTGCTAATTTAATCTTTTGAAGTTAAGCCCATATATACCAAAGCTACATTAACATCAATTATCAACCAATTTAGTAAAATACACAACACTTAGCCGATTGGTTCTTGGTTAAATGGCATGTGCAACTGTCTCGTGTACTCATCACATAGACATGTTTACTATGTAATGCATCTATCATAATTGGTTCCCACTATGCTATTTAGACCAAATCCCCTGTGGACATAATCCCATTGACACAAATTGACTCGAGTTAGGCCCTTCATGTTTTTGCAGACCTGGACAGAATCTGCTTTGTGTTTTTGAAGACACAGACAAAATCCACTGCAAGATTTTGCAGACCCAGATCAAATCCTCTTCAGACCAAAATGAAGGCCAATTTGAGTGAAGCAGATTTTGTGTGTGATTCTCCTACTACAGGTGAACCCTCCATTATGCCTGGTTGCCCTGGACACCCACCTGCAAGTTGCCCGGTTGTAGCAGACGCCCCAAAGTAGTAGCCCAGCGGCAGACGGACCCCATGCACCGTGAAGCACTCAGTCCAGCCTCCTTTGTTGTCTATGTCCATGGAGACCTGAAAACACCACCAGTACAACACAGTCAGCAACTTATATACAACAGCATGGTATGACAGTTATCTGAGTGATTATTGCACTTTTATCATGTCCATGAAATGCACTGACACATGATAAAGTACTGTACTGTCAAAGTACTGTTTACCCGAATCAAATCCTATCACTTGAAATACAATGGGAAAACAAATCCTGCACTCCAGGGACTGGACTAAACAAAAGTATTCAACTAGATGTTTTTGAGAAAAACGCATGTCTCCCCCCCCCCGCGCGTTCCTCCGTGCGCGCTGTTGAAGGAAGGCAAAGAACGAGATATGACCGTTTTGAAACGGAAGCGTTTATTAAGGTAAGAAGAACATGCACATATATTAATATATATGAACATCAATAAGGGCTATCATCCTATGAAGTTTGAAGGCTCTGGCCCAAAGGGTACTCAAGTTATTGAGCGGAAAGGGTTTTCACTCTTCGGGTCACTGTGATCTTGACCTTTGACCTACTGACCTCAAAATCAATATGGGTCTTCAACTCAATAAGAGCTATCACCCTATGAAGTTTAAAGGCCTTAGCTCAAAGGATACTCGAGTTATTGAGCGGAAAGTGTTTTCAGTCTTTGGGTCACTGTGACCTTGACCTTTGACCTACTGACCCCAACATCAATAGGGGTCTTTTACTCAATAAGGGCTACTACCCTATGAAGTTTGAAGGCTCTGGGTCAAAGGGTACTCAAGTTATTGAGCGGAAATAGATTTCACTCTTCGGGTCACTGTGACCTTGACCTTTGACCTACTGACCCTAAAATCTATAGGGGTCTTCTACTCAATAAGGGCTATCACCCTATGAAGTTTGAAGGCTCTGGGTCAAAGGGTACTCGAGTTATTGAGCGGAAACAGATTTCACTCTTCGGGTCACTGTGACCTTGACCTTTGACCCTACTGACCCTAAAATCAATAGAGATCTTCTAGTCAAAAAGGGCTATCACCCTACGAAGTTTAAAGGCTCTGGGTCAAAGGGTACTCGAGTTATTGAGCGGAAACGGATTTCACTCTTTGGGTCACTGTGACCTTGACCTTTGACCTACTGACCCCAAAATCAATAGGGGTCTTCTAGTCAATAAGGGCTATCACCCTATGAAGTTTGAAGGCTCTGGGTCAAAGGGTACTCAAGTTATTGAGCGGAAACGAAGTGTGACAGACGGACAGACGGACAGACAGCCAGACGGACGGACGGACAGACGGACAAGGCAAAAACAATATGTCTCCCCCAGAGGGGGGGAGACATAACTAAGCCAGAGGTAACAAGCACAGATTAGACATCCTTTGACTGTCATACAATCTATGACTCAAGTGACGTATCGACAACCGTTGTTTTTTACCATCCGAAATGACGTTTGGTTAGACAAAAGGTGAGAAATAATGTTATGTCATAACATATGTCAATTGGGCCAATAAGAAGACTGAATCTTGTAAGTATCGCTGGCTACAAGCACATGCAATGTTTGACATAACATGCTTTCCTGCATTTGTAAGACATCGACTGTCATTTCTAGCTTTTTTGTCAAAATGTCAAATACAAGAGCCACAGTCAGTACAGAAGTAATCTGAGGAATAGTCCTCAGGAAGTATAGCCTGCATGTGCAAAATAGTAGGCTCAATATTATTGGAGCTGTTTATCATTAGTTATGAAAAATGCTGTACCACAGCTGACGTTCCCTAGCGCATAAGCAGAAAACTATTTTCAACAACATACAATCCACGATTCCAGAGGACCAGAAAAATATATGTATGCAATCAATGATGTAATACGGGGCGACATTTTACAGCTACCATACTAGCACTAAACACCAGCTGTAAGTCCAGTACCTTGAGCAGTTCCCTGGAGCCCTCGTAGCGAATGGCCAGGTAGGTATCATAGTCCTTGTTCCTGAAGAGGGAGGAACATCCGGCAAGCTCAGTGTGGGTCCCATCCCGGTCATGGTCATAGTGCAGGGAACCGTTGTTCACCATCGCAGAGATGTACGGATGCTGGTGCTGGGAGACATAAATGTTTGTGGCTTTTATTTAAAGCTGTTTTATGCAAGCACTGAGCTAAAGAGCACTTTATCCTACCTGCAGTGCTACATTAGCAGTATAAACTACACATCTGTAGCTTGGCCCAAGTTGTCAACATAGAAGGCGCACAAGTGGGTTCTTCAATACCATTAATCACCAGACATTAGACGCCCCATAGATAAGGGAGGTAATACAAATACAACAAATTAACACTCAAAGGAAAATAACAACAGTTATTTCCCTTGGGTTACACATTAAATAAACTTGGAAAGCCTTGTGATTTGAGATTTTCACAGTCTAGCATGATAAACTTTATCCAACATTACCTAGTATTCTCTAGATGTTTCAATTAAATAAAACAGTTTTTCAAAAACCTTCGAATTGGCATTATCACAAAAAACCACACTACTGATACACTTTTTAAATTACTTTGTGTAGACAGGAGCTGTAGACTTCTCCTCAGTAAGATGTGTAAACTTTAAGTTTCATGTTCATACCTTAATAAGTGTATGACAGTTTGTGATGGGACAGGAAAGGATTCCCATACAGCTCCCTCTCACTGTGTGAAGTGTGGCATAAACAATTTATCATCTTGTTTCCAAATCCTAACACCAGGTTCACATTCCCTCGTTTTCGTTTTACTTTGATTGCTTAAAAGTGAGCTCACCAATGTTCGACCTAACCATCAATTTACAAGAAGTTAGTGAAAATACATTAACAAATTTCCCAAATCTCACAAGATGCTGGCCACATTCCCAATGAAGTGGAAAAAACACTGAAGTTGGCAATGCAAGTAGAAGGATATTTGCCAGCATACTTACATTCTGGTAGAATGATATTTGCCAGCAGACTTACATTGCGGTAGAACGATATTTGCCAGCAGACTTACATTGCGGTACAACGATATTTGCCAGCATACTTACATTGCGGTTCAACGATATTTGCCAGCAGGCTTACACTGCGGTAGAACGATATTTGCCAGCAGGCTTACATTGCGGTCAAACGATATTTGCCAGCAGACTTACATTGCGGTACAACGATATTTGCCTTCAGACTTACATTGCGGTAGAACGATATTTGCCAGCAGGCTTACATTGCGGTAGAACGATATTTGCCAGCAGGCTTACATTGCAGTAGAACGATATTTGCCAGCAGGCTTACATTGCAGTAGAACGATATTTGCCAGCAGGCTTACATTGTGGTAGAACGATATTTGCCAGCAGGCTTACATTGTGGTAGAACGATATTTGCCAGCAGACTTACACTGTGGTACAACGATATTTGCCTTCAGACTTACATTGTGGTACAACGATATTTGCCTTCAGACTTACATTGCGGTAGAATGATATTTGCCAGCAGACTTACATTGTGGTAGAATGATATTTGCCAGAAGACTTACACTGCGGTAGAATGATATTTGCCAGCAGACTTACATTGCGGTAGAACGATATTTGCCTTCAGACTTACATTGCGGTACAACGATATTTGCCAGCAGACTTACATTGTGGTAGAACGATATTTGCCAGCAGACTTACATTGTGGTAGAACGATATTTGCCAGCAGACTTACATTGTGGTAGAACGATATTTGCCAGCAGACTTACATTGTGGTAGAATGATATTTGCCAGCAGACTTACATTGTGGTAGAACGATATTTGCCAGCAGACTTACATTGTGGTAGAACGATATTTGCCAGCAGACTTACATTGTGGTAGAATGATATTTGCCAGAAGACTTACACTGCGGTAGAATGATATTTGCCAGCAGACTTACATTGCGGTAGAACGATATTTGCCTTCAGACTTACATTGCGGTACAACGATATTTGCCAGCAGACTTACATTGTGGTAGAACGATATTTGCCAGCAGACTTACATTGTGGTAGAACGATATTTGCCAGCAGACTTACATTGTGGTAGAACGATATTTGCCAGCAGACTTACATTGTGGTAGAATGATATTTGCCAGCAGACTTACATTGTGGTAGAACGATATTTGCCAGCAGACTTACATTGCGGTAGAACCATATTTGCCAGCAGACTTACATTGTGGTAGAACCATATTTGCCAGCAGACTTACATTGCGGTACAACGATATTTGCCAGCAGACTTACATTGCGGTAGAACCATATTTGCCAGCAGACTTACATTGCAGTAGAACGATATTTGCCAGCAGACTTACATTGTGGGGCCCATTGTGGTTGCTGTAGGTGTCAGCAATGATAGCCAGACCAGTGAAGTAGTCCTTATTGCCAAACACTGGACCTGCATAGGTAACAAAATCAACAGTTAACAAAATAACCTGTCATTTTCTAGGAGATTTTGGGCCACAAAGTATTCTTATAAGTCTCAGAAGTAATGAACTGTCAAATCTATAATTATATGTTCTGACAGAAACAAAAGGTACATTTTAAATTTAAGCAGTCAATATAGACTGAATAGTTATAAACACATACATGTATAAGTAATTCTATGAAACAAACATTCATGTTTTCGAAGAAAGTTTTTTTGGAATATAACTTTTTGTCTGGGTTATACAATGTAACTCAAAGGACTATAGAAAGAAACAGTTTATGATGCAGACTGGTATACTATTTGCATTAAAATAATTATAGAGCAGACAAAAAGTGTGATGGACAGACAGACAGACAGACAGACGGAAAGACAACAGAGCTAAAAACAATATGTCAGTTTTATGGGGGGAGACATAATTAATTAAGGGCCCCTAAAAATTGCATCCAAGAGATAACAAATCATGGGAATAATTCTTACCCAGTTGCAGCCTCTCCTTGGCATAAAAAATGGCAAACCCGTCGCCAAACAGGTTCTTGCCCTGACCGTGAACCTTGAACTGCACGTGAAGCTCCCAGTTCTTCACCAGGCACGGCTGAAATCACAAATATGGAAAGTGGTCATTTATAAAGCTTATTATTTATGATGGTTTAAAATGAGTTTTAGTTAAATATTAAGCAATACATTTTGAACTGTCTTTCAGCTTAATTTCTTTATTTTTCATTATAATTTCTTCCATTAATAGAATGAAAAATTTGACAAAATTGTTGCACAGTACTACTTTACAGTCTTACAATGACACTGCACACACAAACTCTTCATTTGAAAGGTCTGGTAAGTATATGACTGCATGTTATCTGCACCTACCACAGAGTTCCAGATAGCCCCCTGTGAGCTCTGCCTGTCCGGGGTCAGGCGCACATAGTTGTTGGTCACCATTGTTGTCCCGATAAAGTCCCACATGTTGATCCCCATCCCGGTTCCTGAAAACACAGCAACATTCATATCGTATGAGTACACCTGTGATTTTTTTCTACAATTTCCCAACATGACTATGTGAGTTCTGGGATTCACTAGTGTGTCCCAAATGTGTGTAACCCACTGTGAAAAATATGTATCCTTCTCCAACTGTCTCCAATATAATATATAAAAAGATACAATAAAAATTGGAATTAATATTCAAATGACAGATGTCTGTTTGCTGAAACAAAATCAATAGCATGTTAAACACCAAGATCAACATGTGATTTACATGATCTAATAACGAATGTTCAACCAACAACATTTAAGGTGCACATTTTTTATATATTTTGTTTTCGTTTTCGACAAAAGCTTAAATTTGTATTTGAATAATTAATACTGTAATATAAATCTTGCAAACATACAAACAAAACGTTTTCGTTTTGACAAATCTGATGTAAACATTTGCGGTATCAAGCAATAAATAACTATACTTTAACCTAAAGTTTAGGTCAATAACATGTTTGAATCTTTCAGCCCAGTACTGGTTTTGGCCCACCCTTTTCGGGCCGAATAGTGCAAAAATTGGGTCTCAATTGAAGAGTGCTGAAGTGGAACTATTCGGCCCACTTTTCATACTAGTATATGGCAGCTTGTGTAATGGTGTTGAAGTTGTCAAAGAGTGAATGTTACAGATTACATCACAAAGTGGTCTTTGTCGGCATTAGGTACTGATGTTTGATTGATGTATTAATCAAACGCTGCGAGCTGTTAATTGTTTTTAAAAAAAATACAAAGACTTTGATGTTTTCTTAACAATTGTATGAATGAAAATTAGTAATAAATACGATAATAAAATCCCACAAACTCCCTTCATTTGTTTAAACCTGTTAGTGATATTCTTGAATCCGTAAGCTGTGTTATTTAGTATCTATAGCTAAATTAAAGATTCTTAAATTCTGAATGCGTCACTTTTTTACCACGTATGCAGTGAGTAAACAACAACAGTTTTCTTTAATAAGAAAGACATGCAATTTAAAACATGTGTATATCTTGTTAAAAGCTGAAACTGGGCTTCTAAACATGATTATTAAAAGTAGTTACTGGTTCTAGTATAACATGGTAAACCGTGAATTATAATACTTCATCTGTTCCACTTTTACTTATTTACATTTTTGTATAATGAACAAACTTACACTAACACATTTTTGAATACATTTCATTTAAGTAACGTACAAAGTTTATTTCGCTCAAATGTACTATTAAGAACATGCTTATTTTCAAGTTGTTATATATTCTGGTTATACTACTTAAATAATTGTAAGTATTTACTTGTCTGTCTGTTTCTTTCCAAATAGACACTGATAAAATAGATTATTAAAATAAAAGCCCCAATATTTATGTAAAACACATAGAGCGGGTGTACCTATTACCGAACGATTCCTTATACCGAACAAAAGTTTAAATCCTATATAATACACATCCATGACGTAAAAATTATGATGTCACAATATTGATCATCCTTTTCAAGTATAATAACAGTGCTGGAGTTTTGAAAAACAAATCTACCCAAAAACTGAACAAACGAACTGTAAAGAAGGTAAGCAAATACTGAAATATTTAACAAAATACCGGTTTGAAAATAAGAATTTTTTTGACATTGCCTATGTCTGTTTTGAAATTTGATAGATATTTTAGGTAGTTTTTACTATGAACATATGTTTTGGATTTCTAACGCTAAGATATTCACAGTAATGGCCAATAACAAAAATATGGCATATTCAGTAATGGGAACATATATTTAGAACATTTTTGAAATATATAAAAAAAAAATGTTGAAAGAAATTAAACCTAGAAATCTATAACAATACATACAAGTTCTTTTGCTGAGCATGACGTTTAGTTTTATATTTGAAAATACCCATTATAGATAGTGTAGAGATACTGCAGCAAATAACCATTAACGCTTTAAAAGTGGATTAAATTCTGAGTAGCGTATATAAAGATGAAGCCGTATTTCGTTTGATCCACTGACATTTTAAATTAATTCTAAAAATATATGTAAATCAACCTTAAAAGCAATTTTGTTTTGAATGTGTAGATGAGCAGACAAGTCAGTGCGATACGGCGTCAGTATGACCCTACAGTCATCAACCATGCAGCACAACTAGTGACTGACGGTTCTTTGTCCCCGAGCCACGCCACCAAGTCTTTTAATATTCCCAAAACATCACTTTATGACCCTGTTCATCAAAGTACACGACGGCGGCAGTTGGCCCTAAACCAGTCCTGAACGAGGCAGAAGTGGCAAAATGCGCGGAATTGATTGGTTACTTGCGCACTAGGCAAGAGTTGTGCACTGTAATCAAGAAAATACTTGACGCCGATGGCCGTGCTAACCCCTTTGTTGATAATCGACCAGGCAGGAAATGGCTTAAGCGGTTCTTTGAACGACACACGGAACTAACATCACGAACAACAGTTCAACTGGGAAAAGAACAAGCCATCATTAGTAAAGGCAAAATTACAAAAAGGTTTGATGATTTTACCAGTTATATCAATGATGAGCTTAAGAAACCAGCAATCCTTTCAGATCCAACATGCATTTATAATGCGGATGAAAGTGGATTTTCACTATGTCCGAGTAAGGGGGGTAAGGTGATTGGGGAAAAGGGGGCTCCAGTCGTATATCATTACGGGAACTCAGACAAGACCCAGATGACTGTCATGGTGGCTGCCAGTGCAGCAGGGCATTTCATCCAACCTTTGATCATTTTCCCAGGCCAACGCTTTTCTTACAATCCCTTAGAGAGATTTGAAGAAGCTGCTTTAGGATGTTCTGAAAATAGATGGATGGTTTCAGAGGTGTTTATTTGGTGGTTGGTAAATCCCGGGGATTGAGGAACGCAACGTCAAAAAGCCAGTTCTTCTTTTAATAGATGAACACAAAACCCATGTATCGATGGAGGCGTCGGATACGTGTATCGTGCATGGAATTGAACTGTATTGCCTGTTGTAACATTAGTCATATTTGATGCAGCCATCAGATCTCCGCCTGTTCTGTCACTTTAAATCGGTCTGTGCGCGACTCCCATCCTGCCAATATTTGTGAGTTTGTAACAAACCAAACCTTTGCCTGGGTCAAGCAAGCGTGGGTGAAAGCAACCACCACTGAAGCAGCGATCAAGGGCTTTGTAGAAGCAGGTCTCTTTCCTCTAAACCCCTCTTGCGTGTTAGAATCTGTCAAACTACAACCAAGTCAAGAGATTGAGGCTGAATACAAGCAACCGGAACCGGCTGGTATAGAAACTTCAGAGAGCTCAAATTGGCAGGAAAATCGTGTAGCTGATGGTCTTGATTACATTGAAAATGTTGAATTAATCAAACAAGTTTCTGAACCTGTCATCCACTTCACAGATAAACCTGCCTCATCAGTTTCAGAACAGGGTATATCAACCCTGCTACACCATCTGTGTCTACTCCTATGACAAGCGATATTCAGCAACAGGCCAACACCCAGAGAGCTGGTGTACCATCAGTCCATCACCGTTCTCAAAATATTTACTTCTGCCTAAAATAAAGCTTTCTAGGCCAAAGGTCAGCCGAGTGTTGATGCCTTAAGCAATAAGCGGACCAAAGTATAAAAAACTTCTACAGGAAAAACTGGCAAAAAAGGCAAAAGAAGAGAAGCAAAAGCAAAAAAACCGCACGAGTACTTCAAAGTCAAGTGCAAGAAGAAGAAAACAAGCGCAAAATCTGGTCATGCAAAAGAAGAAAGCTGAACATGAAGCATTTAAACGTAAACGTAAAGAAGCAAACTATCAGAAACGTGTGATAGAAGAAAGCATATTACAGGATATAGAAATTCTGGAAGTGATGTTTGTATGGATGTTGAAAAGTCGAAGTGTCATACGTGTGAAGAGGCGTATGACGCCTTCATACAATGTTCAAACTGCTACAGAAGATTTCATTTCAAATGTGTCGAAGATGAAATGACCAACTGCATCGACGAGCTTCCGTTTAAATGCATATACTGTTGATGGAAACTGTTATGTCACATACAGTTCGTACATATAGTGGAATGTTAGTTTAGACTGTTTGTCAATATTTCTTTTTAGTCCTGTTGTATCTAAAGGTCAGGATAGTTAGTTGCATATTCTGTACATGACCAGTTAATGAACTAGATTGTATGACATTGACAGTATTATTTGCTTATGTCAATATGAAAAAATGTTTAAATTGAACAATTATTATGATGCATGTCGCTATTATACTTATGTAAGAGTCACATTACCTGCCATTAAAAACAACAAGTATCACAAAACGTATTTATATTGCCTCCTTTTGTTTGTTGAAATATCTGAAGATATATCACAGGAGGCCCTAATTCCGAGTGGGTCCTAATTCCGATGATGGGGTTATTTACAGTTAAATATCATTAAAAACAAGAAATAAAAGCTAGAATACATTTAGTTTTATGAATAACAAAATAAGACAGAAAAAATTATATTGTATTTTTTTTAAACTGGAAAAAATCAGCATAATTTAAAAACGTCAATAATAGTGGTAACAATTTCTACCCTGATGTAAAAATTCTCAGCTTACTGTCAGATTTCTTTCATAATTTCAATAGTTTCAAGTGTAAACAGTACATAATAGACCTAATACCAATTTATGATGAGAAATTAAACCAACGTTGGTGCCTTAACATGATTTCTGTGCTTTTGTAATTGTATCATCGGACTTAGGGCACATGAAAAATGCCTAAATTTTATGACAGTGTGATACTTCCCAGCATAATTCTGGGCTCATTATATGATTAAATACTAGTTGATGTACAAAAAAACAAAAGGTAAAAGAATACACTTTCAACTTAAATGAATTTCATATAAATTTGTGTTTGTTGGTTGGTTTTCTAAAAAAACTCATTAAAGTCTTAACCCCTCGGAATTAGGGCCTCCGTGGATATTTGTAGTATGGGGTTCAGTGACCCGAATGACAGGTATAAACTATATAGTGTCTTTATTGTTGTAACGTACAAATGTACGTTTAGCCTATAACAAACAAACATGGTGACAAATAACAAATTAAACAATGTCATATATATAAAATATGTTAAGATACAAATTACATGTCATATACCTTTAAAATACATTTAATAGAATAAATAATGATATAACAATATAATAGACATAGATTAACCAATGATAAATAGTTGAAAATAGATAGTAGACTGACCGGTTCTTGGGTTAGAAATGAATTGTAACTAACGGGGATTAACATCGAACAGGGAAATAGAAAATACGAAACACTAATACAACTAAATAAATTATCTGTAAATAAGTAGGGCAAAACATACCCTTATATATACTTTATACACCGGTCCTTTAAAATTGGTAATGTGTTCGGAGATACGAACGATTCCGTTCGGAATTACAAACGTTCCGTTCGGAATTGAGACCTTTGTTTGCAATAAGGAACGCTGACTGTGGTGCTTTACTGGGTCATATATTTACTCTGACACTGTCTATTACGATGACTATTAGTGCGTAGAAAGGTAAGGTGTGGTTCTTTTCAGTTTTATACAGACATGTTGCTTATTGTGGACACAATACCGAACAACAATAATTTCAGCTTAGGTGTTGGGTAATAGGTACACCCTCTCTACAATTTAAAAAGTGGGCAGAAAAAGGTGGACCGAAAAGGGTGGGTCGAAAACAAGTTGGCCGAAAAGTGACCTACCAATATGACTTGTATATTAAAGGGACTCCACTGAGGTATGGTAGTGTAACACACTTAAAAAGAATTCTTTTTATATAAGAGTGATACAATATTTGTTAAGTAACTATCAAGTGATGATATACTGGAATGCCGGCAATAGCAAAATCCCCCGATTCAGTAACTGATGATGAAGCACCGTAATGAACATTTGCTGAGAGTATTTCTCTACTGGAATGACCCTAGTATCGTACCAAAGACTCATTCTGGTCTTTCGGCATTCCGGTGTTTCTACCGACCCTGTTTTACTAAATTACTATCCTAAAACAGGTTACTTCCTCGTGACACGCCTTCCCCACCCACCATATATGCATTTATCTACAGAGCTAAATTAGTCTTTAAATGTATATTTAAAAGCTCCGAAACGTCGAATTACCCTGATATGGCTTGACAAGGGTATGTTCCCTTTTTAAGTAATCGTTTGTGTTCCATGCTGCTTGTGCTGTTGACAAAATTGTCAAAAATAAAATATTTCCAAAAAAGAAAACACCGGACGCGGCCATTTTGGTTACGTGTGAGCAGGAAGGTATTATAACGATTCGCCACAATAACGGTTCGCCACAATAACGATTCACCACAGATTTTCACAACTCACCACAGTTTAATTAACGACTCGCCACAAATTGATAACGGTTCGCCACACTTTTATAATGGAGGTGATAGACAAAGGTACAATCAATTAACGACTCGCCACACATCAATTAACGGTTCGCCACAAGTTGAATAACGATTCACCTCAGATTTTAAAGAC
>Ga0224511_10002021_pt1 | contig 13169 bp, 7 predicted proteins | sample SF_May12_sed_USG_2_FD_169988 | JGI IMG/M metagenome (GOLD analysis project Ga0224511, IMG submission 169988) | Sediment microbial communities from San Francisco Bay, California, United States - SF_May12_sed_USGS_8_1 | ecosystem: Environmental > Aquatic > Marine > Sediment | place: USA...
GTTTTTCGTAAAATACAAGGTTATTTAATAAAAGCGTTATACTGTTAACATTCTCGTTTGTACTCTAGTATATAAATCTTGTCGCATTTTAAAGCAAAGACAGTCGGTTTAATTGTCATTTCGCAACAACTGCTTAGCATGATTATCTTAATTTGTAATTAAAGGAGCTAGAGCACAGAAAATTGGGTTGAAAAGTACTTATCTTAAAATATGATTTAGGCAAGGGTCTTAGCAAAGAAATGTGATGTAAAATGGCTGACACAAAAAAAATCTTGACTATACGTATTAAAAATATGAAAAATCCATGTAATATAAGGTAATTCCTTTCCGTGGACAAGAAAATGATTTCCCCTCATAATGAATGGTATATTGGAAATGTCCTGGTTTGTGCTTATTTTTCTTCAAAACTAACACATGGTACTTATTGTTTTTGCTCTATTACGCAGTTATTTAGACTTTTAGGGATAGTTTTAATTTTTTCCCATGTTAATGCCCAAACCGTGCTCTGGTGACTTTAATTTGTAAGTAACGTGCAGCGTGTAGATTTGTGACGGGGTTTAACCTACTGGTTCAGAAACTGCGAACATAACAGTCTGTGCGTTAATTACTTTTCGACTATATTATTCAAATAGTTTTTTCTATAGCCCGACTGAAATTTAAATAGCCCAAACTTTTTGTTGTGGTCATAATTTATACAATTCATCTTAGAAATGGGTTGACTAAATGAGAAAAGGATACTATATTAGAAAAACATAATAATGTTTAATAGCCAATTTAATTTAAAATACATTTTGATTTCTTCTTTATTCGCTTCCTCTATCATTTATTTTGTTTATACTATTTAAAAGAAAAAAGTCAATACAAAGGCTAAGAATTTAGTCTCAAAAAGAAATTAAATAACAAATACTTGAGGGAAAGAGTAAAGGAAACAAAACTGAAGGTACATCGTGAACATACTACATGTATAGGACACTATGAAAATGAAGACAGGTTGGTGCGGATAAGGGAGACTATTATAAGATAATACTCTAGAACTGGACGAGTAGCCCCCCATTAACTGTTGATCATTTTGAAATGAACAACGATATACATGTAGTAAAATTGTGTCTTAAACGGAAACAACGAAGCTCTTAGAAAACTAAAGTTTCATTGAACTGAAATTATTTGGCTATAGAGGCAAATATCTTTAACATATTTTTTGTTATTGTTCATGTATAATTTTAAAGACAAAGTTGTAAAAAGAACAGAACTTTAAGTTCGAAAAACGTAAAATGTTTTATAAAATTATATTTTTATTTATACATTCAACATAAGAACATTATATGAAGAATAAATACCAAATAACTTGATGCAATAATTCTGAGAAAAAAGGCTAAGTCCTAAGCAAGCATAGAAAATAGCAGACTTGATTTTATTGACACACCACTGACGCCCACTATCGTTATGTAAACAAAATACAATCAGCGATCCCAGAAGACAAGAAATATATACCAACACAATAATGTTGTAGGGGCTAATTTTATGGCAGAATGCACACATACATATTTGGAATTGTATCATACATGTATGCAATGTTTGACGTTATGTGCTTTCACGCATTTTTGGGGGGCATCGGCCGATGTAATCATAAACTGGTCGGCGCCCGTACGTTATGTGACCACACAAGAGAAATTTCTTAAAAATCGTCCGGTACCCGAGTGATTATCAAGTTTGCCAGTGATTTTCAATTCGCTTAAATCTTCCTGCGCCAGTTTTATGTGTGACCATAACATAACCGTTTGCCTAAATGCCGTGGCGTTTCGATGCTTGTTATCAAAGCTAACGCTCTCGTGATTTATTCATATGCGGAAACTATGCATTATGTTTTGTGTGCATACTAGAAATATTTGGTAAATCTACTTCCAGAATGCGTTGATCGCCACAGCGACCGGTTCAACTGCTCGTATTTCAACGAGGTCACCCTTGCATGTACGTCTGTGGACGAATCCATCAAAGCCGCGGCAATCAGAGATTGTCCTCGCTTCTGTGGCTTCTGCTCAATGAACACAAAATCTGAGCCAGACACAACAACAAGAAGTGGTATTTAACAAACACCAGCATGCCCTACTGAGTTATAATTATCATTTTGTATGGGTTTATTTTACCCTACTAAATTCACATTAACTATTTTGTTCTCGTAATTGTACTATTTATAGAAAAAAGACGCACATGTTCTATATAAAAAGCGTATGAGATTAACAAACCAGAGTAAAAGTATCTTTGATGTGTTCCTGGTGTAGATAGGAAATTGAATCCCGAGGGCATAGTGTAGAATAGGCGGTGACGAGGCTTGCCGACAGGATATATACTTTTTTTTGCATATTTAATTTAATTTATTTTAATTCTGTGTTGCTGAAAATAATAAACAAACAGCGCGACCTATTTCTTTATAGCAAAACTAGAGCGTAGCGATATATCAGTCAACAACATCGTGACGTCACGTGTTTCCATTAAGGTTTAGAGTTCCTAATTAAAACACACATTTGCAGCAATACATAAGCATTACAATCCTAGTAAAATTTAAGAAGTTTACACTCTGAAAGTAATGACCAGACCGCTTTTTTTTGTTATTATTTTAGTTATGAAACAAGATTAAACAATTTACACTCTTATTATGTTAAGGGGAGGTAAAAATACATTTTAAATAATTAATGTATCATTAGTGTAACAGTATTTTTGAAAACTCTGTGATTAAAAAGTTTAAGTTAAATATAAAATGTATACATTTAGATTGTGTAATAAAATATTATTGCAAACTTATGTATTTTTCATTTTGAGATGCCAATTAGGAATTGTACACCTTAATTTCGGATTTTTAATCAAGAGTTTGTGACAATCTAAAGAACTATATTACTAAAATATCTTACAACAATTTCCACCGGGTACTTCTTCCTCAAATAACTTTGATTTTCTATACATGTTTTGATTGTTTTCTTATACATCGAAGTTTTTTAGCGCTGAAATGTTGTCAATTTGAAAAGCGACGACACAGCGCGTGCACAGCATTTTTAAAAAATCATTTTAGTACGTTGTGAGGTCAAAATGGAATACACCTAAAATTATTACATTTGCCCGAAACAGCTCGCATACAACGTCCTCACAGCGTCTCCTGCGGCATCCACACGACGTTTCCATGTAGCGTACTTAACGCTCCCAAGACGGGTCTTACGGTGTGCAAGGCGTTGCTGCAGAGAGTTCGGGGCGCTTAAAGCGTTTAATATGTTTTACTTGTTCATACGCTGTGTAAAATACGTTTGCAAAAAAGTAACCTTTTTCAACAGTGGGAAGCAATTCGGCATGGTAATTAACAATTGTAAGTTTTATAACGTCACGCATGAATTCGAACATGTTTAGTAACACATGTATTAAGAGGTGTATTTTGAATAGCCCTTTCTTTTTGTTTTGGTTAAGGTTTATATTTATAACTTAAACATTGCTCCAGGATTGTTGTTAGTTTATTGTTTTTGTTGAAATTTCATTTGCATTCATTTACATACATACATTTGTATATTGTAATACACTGCAATTTAACTCAACTCGTTGTATAGATATCGGCCTTTTGAGAAATGCATACGGTCTAAAACTGTTTAAAATATGCGTACTTAATATTTGGGGTCACCCTCTGCGATGGACGATATATAGATAATGTAGACCAGCTCACAAAGGAACAGGTTTGGCTGTGACGACAAGTATTCCATAACCATACACGTGATTTGCTCACGTGATCATGGATATAGTACAATACAGTCGTAACAGTACGATCTTAGTTTAGCTGTCATTCAGGGGTCAGGGTGATGTGGACGCCACGCCAAATGAAAAGGGCCGTTTTTTCAAAGGAATGATTCTTATTTTGGTGCGGTTAATGCAGATTAAAGGTGCACGAGAGAGCTGATAAACCTATAAAGCGCGCTAATATAAAAATCATTCCTTATATTTACATTTTGTCTGAGTTATTAAAAATGCTCAAACTTTCTCAAATCAATTTTAAGTGATCTATTGTCAAAACTATTTAGGTACCGTTCTATCGACGTTCTATAATTAAGTAAACAATGACGTCATCATTTTTACGAGACAGAGACGTGCCAGTCATACAAAAAAAGACGTCGTTTTTTATTAAGAAAATAATAAGCTAATGAAAATATGAAGAGTTGAGAAAATTTCCATTGTAAATCAAGGTGGAAAAGAAACACTCAACTGCCAAAGCCTTACTATTTACAATGGTGCATAGTTCATGTCTTACATAGCGGATAAGTGCTTTATGTAAATGTACTGTGCGCTGACACTGTTATCTGTAAAGATTAATGTAAGAAAAGGGGCAATTCCTAAGAAAAAAGAAAAAAGCCACTACGCCCCCCTCGTGCATAAGAACAACTCTTTTTTATATTTAAAGAACATACAATCCATGATCCCAGAAGACCAGACACATATAGCTACACAATGATGTAGTAAAGGGCGACATTGTACAGCCGCCACACAAGCACTAAAGACCAGCTGTCTACCCATGTCATTAACCGGCGACACACAGTTTCCAACTACTGGGGCTGCATACTTATAAACGGATCTATATTTTCTGTATTTAAATGTATACGTATATAAGCGGAGTGGTTTAGTGTTATCTCAGCAATTAGTGTTTCAGAATGAAAAATAACTCTGCAAATATCTGTGGATTTGTGTTACTTTTTATTTATTTATCTATATCCCGCCTGGAATAAAACTTTGTGTAACGTTAAAAAGTCAACATGCAGCAATTTCAAGCGTGTACATAGTTTAAAGAAAAAAGCATAATACTTTCGATGCAAAGTAAATTAGAATTGTAAGGGTTGTTTTCGCACTTCGCTGTTTATTATATGTTGTTTACAGTTCTGCCCCTTACATACACATGTAAATATACATTTATTCAAACATCAGTTTTTCATGTCAACACATGATAAAATACAATGCGATTTCTACACACAATTGGTAAGTTTTTAGTTTACAAATTAATTGTAAATCAAACATTTTCCATCTACGAGCAACATCAAAGAAACATATCCATCTGTAATTTTAAAAATGTGATCTTTTGAATAACAATCATACGGTGCCATAAAAGTGACATGTCTTAAAATATGTATGCAAAACAAATATATATATGTGCAAAACGAATAAAATATATCTCTGTGTGCAACACGAATAAAATATATCTGTGTGCAAAACAAAAAAGCTTATCTCCCTGTAAAACCAATAAATAAGTACACATGTAATATTATGTACAGATTGTTATTATAAAATACACATGAACCGGGCCGTTATATAAATACGAAGGTAATTTGACTAAATAACACTAGCAACATTTTAAGTGATGTTTAAAGGAAAAAAACGAGTTAGCATGTTATGTTGCAAAAGTAACCAAGAGTTTTGAGATCCGTGTCGTTGCAATTCAATGCACCGTTCCGCAAAATTTCAAACTCCGCCCAATGCGGTAGATTTGCTTTGATCTTGTGAAGGCTTGTGAAGGGGTCTTTCTTTTGTACTTTCTAGGTCAGATTGTCACCTGACAATATATCGATTGGATTAAAATTGACCATGTACTGTTATAAATGATCATGATTGACAGTTGCGGAACCGTCCATGAGGATGGGCCTCCTTCCTTTTTAGTTTGTCGCAAAATTGTGAATATTCTGTGTATTAGTTATGTTTGCCATGTTGTAAACGCGCCTACTCTCTATTCATGTCTTCGCTAAATTGTATACAGTGTGTGTTAGTTGTGCCATTCTATGTTTTCAGTTGTGATTGTCCTATATTGGCTATCGTCCCTTCTCTGTTCATGTCGTCGCTAAATTGTATACACTGTGAAGCATAAGCTGTGACATGCTAAGAATTGACCTATCGGCAGCCCGCCCTCCTGTTCTTGTCTTTATGATTTAGCCATCGCTTGCATGCATACTTCTTATAATATGAAAGCCATATCGCTCCATTATAATACTACTGACCAATTATCGGACTAGGTGATGGTGATAGCGATTTGATTAAGCATGATTGACAAGTGAATACAATAGATGGCCCAACAAAGCTGGTCCGTCAAGACGCCATTTTGGGCGGGCTGCATAGTTTCATTCACAAATCCCAAATCCATTGGATTGAAATTAACCGTATACTATTTTATACATAATCATGATTGCCAGTTGTGGAACTGTCCATTGTATACATTGTGTGTGTTAGATGTGCCATGCTATGTTTTCAGTCTTGCTGGTCCTATTTCCGTCCGCCGTCCACTCACAGAACTGCTCAGCTATTAACAACGGTGGGTTACCTGGTATTCGACTCCACTCATTACTTCGACCTGAACAAATTGTTTTTGGATTAAAACTTATAAAAGTTATGATCCATATAATACATTTTACTCGTTTAAGTATTGCGTTATTGTTAAAAATTTACCATTTAGAACTACCTTGTAGAATGGTAGTAAAATCTTAAAACGATATTAATTTTTTTCTCCAAACGTTTCTGTAGAAATACAATTACAACTATTCCACTTGTTTTTTTTTAAAATATAATTATGTTCCAGTGATGTGGCATAACTTATCAAAACTGATTAACAGATGAACATATTCAATAACACCGAGGCTGCCGCTGACACTTTCGCCATGTAGGCTATGCTTTCATACGGGCTTTTTCATTTTTCAGTTGATTTTAACTGCAGCTTCTTCCCATGTTTGTATATGTTACAGGAAGCGGGAAGCGGTTTCTCACCAACTTTGCCTATAACGACGTTGATTTTTACAATGACTATCCAGCAAGTGTTCAATCCTTCCTACCACGTGAGTTATAACATGCGAGTCTAATATAAAAATAGCAACAATCTAGGAAACGCCATCTAAACATAGCAACATTCTAATAATAGCGGAATATTTCTGACGTCATTAGTGTTTTCCGTAATATTGCAAGTTAACATTTAAACGTCTTTTAACGATAAATGGAATCCTATTCGTCCAGTACGGGCTATTGAAGCAATGCACGGTACGGCAGCTTTTAATCATGATCATATTTATAACAGTATTTTTATTTTACTTTTATTGCTTTGTTTTAAGAGTATAATTGTTTTGTTAAAGAAACAAAATGGCTATTCCTTATAAATGTTATGCATTACGCATTGTCATTTTTATAACGAAATAAATTTTGTCATATCATTAACTTTACATACAGTTATTATTTGATTCATACTAACGTTTTATTGTTTGTACCATAGCCATTTTTACGGTTAACATTCACCACTGTAAAGGTTAATCTAATTACTGAGCCTGTTACATGTAGACATTTTGAATTTACGAATTTATATAATATTTTGAGCTTCGGTAGCAATGTCTGTTATTGTTCAGAGTTCAATGTAACCTCCGGGCGAAAGCGAACCTAAACATCTGCGCCAAAATGTATAAATGTTTCCTATAACATCCCATATAAACGAGGGTCGATAGGTAGATATGTATAGGACAGCGTTGAGTAAAGCATCAATCTGCAGCTTACTGGTAGAGCGTTTGATCCGTGAGCGAGAGGTAGTGGGTTGGATTCGGTCCCCGACCGCATCATACCAAATATGTTATAAAATGGCATCAGTTGCTTTCTTACTTAGCGCTCAGCGTATATGTGTAGGTCTTGGTTCTCTCCCCTCTCAAACCTCGTTAACCATATGAGATGGAATCCATCCGGGATGAGCGGTCGAGAGTGATTAGTACAAGTTGAAATAACTTATTTTGCAATCGACCTTAAGTAAATCAGTTTAAATTGAACAAAAAAAGGTATTATCATCTCATCAAAAATACAGTTTTTGGGCAGAAGAATGCTAAGATAAACAAATGTATAACCTATCTTTACTGAAATTTATTGTAGCATACCATTTTAGAATATAATGCACATTGATCATTATTCTAGACAAAACAATTTCCCAAATATTGCTAGGCTCAAAATAACTCAGACGGTGTTAAAAATTTAAGGACCGCAGTGATGGAATTTTTATTTTTTTATATATTTTATATTACCGGTACTTTGTTTTGCAGCATCAGCAGAAATATCCAGTTTGGGTCGATTCGGTAAGTCCATCAGTTCACAAAACTGTTCGACATGTTTAAGAAATAAATTATATATACATGTATATAGTTTATTCAGAATAAAAGAGTATTGTACATGGAATACAAAATGGCAAAGATGAATAGCACTATAACGATTTACATTTGATATAATGACTTTTTTGTTATTAAAAACAATACATATTTGAAATAAAACTAAGTTGAATTTTAGAGTACGCGTGCTATATTGTGGTAATAATTAACGGCTTGATGTTCCGGTTCCTGGGCATGTAATGTTAATTTGAAAACACACATCAGAACGTACACAAACAGATAGTAATATATGTTTATTTATACATGTAAACACTCCGTTATATATATTTGTTTCAGACCTGCTAAACCTTGCCGACACTAAAAAACGCAAGTAGCTTTTCTGTGTACGGGCTTTTTGTCATGGTGCCCTTAAACTTGTCTTGTCGACATTGTTTACAATATGTTTGTCTTTTAAACATCTCTTAAATTTATATTGTAATACCTACCTAAATTAAAATTGTTACTATTGATGATCAGTAAATATTTCTTACCACTGCGCCCTCTGACATCTGGTAAACTCATTTTATTCTGACATGTAAAAGGTGTTATTTCATTTCTTGTTTTCACTTTACCTAGCCTAATGGTTTCGCAATATTTTCTAAATTTCTGCATCTATCCATTACACTGATGAACAGTTTTTATAACCGAGGCTGCTATTTTAGCATCTAGATTATGCTTCCTGAGGGTTTTCTCCTTTTCCCGGTTGAAATTACACGTAAGCATGTTGATTATTTAATCTCTCCTTGAACAACTAAAAAGAAGCAGTTGTTTGGTACAAACTAAAACTCACCCTAAGGCTTAAGGTCTACAGTTCCTAATTCAAAAACACATAAGCAGCAATACAGAAGCATTACAAACCACATCACATTTTAGATGATAACATTTTCAAAGTTTTTTTACATTTTTTGATTATTTTAGTTATGAAACAAGATTGAACAATTTACACTCTAATTATATTAAGGGGAGATAAAAACGTTGAAAATATTTCCCTTTACATTTTCATTATTAAAGGTATCATAAGTGTAACAGTGTTGTAAAAATATCATGGTTAAAAAGTTTCTATTAAATAAACTATATATAAATTTTGCTTGTGTAACTAAATTATATTGCAAACTTATAAATTTTCATTTTGCAATGCCAGAGAGAAGAATTGTAGACCTTAAGACAACGTGTAAGCCGCTCAGTCACGAGACTTTGAGAGGTGCTGATCAGAAGGTTACCCGTAATCTTCGTAAGAACTGCTGTTCAAGAGGTGTTGCTACATATTATTAAATGGCTTAAATCACCAATAACATGCGTTTAACAAAATCTATAAAAAGCATTCTGTACCCGGCAGATATGCTGAATAGTATGTTTGACGCCGGGAACCAGCTATGTATTGTTTGTAAACACGTAAACAAAATCATATATACCATTTGGTTCCCCGCAGATTTGCTAAAGAACATATATGACGCCGGATACCAGCTGTGTATCGGATGCAGTTATTCGGGCACCAAGATCAGTGGGTGTCACGCTATTGACGTCTGCAGGTCGGGGTCGGTAAGTCGGCCAATGTACTTGTTCCATAAGTTTTGAATATACGAGTCACGTACTTGCATTTGACGTCATTTCTTGCGCCAGGGCGCCTTACATGATATAAACTTAAATACCACAAGTGCTATTTTAATAATTTCTACAATGTTTTGACACACACATTTTTTATGTAAACCTGTCAAGTTCTATGGGAAAAAGTAGAAAATCCTTAAACACACTACACTGTACAAACGTTTTTTCGGCGGAGCTGTTTAGTCTGTGCTATCACCGATTGTTTGATGGCCAATGCATAGTTCCACAAATTTTCAAGCTCCTCCTAATGCGTTATATTTTTTTTGAACTTGTGATAAGGTTTATCAGATACAGGAATTATGCTTTCTTTTGTATTTTCTTGATCAGATTGTCACCTGACAATATAGTCCTAATCTGCTGGAATAAAATTGACCATGTACTGTTATAAATAATGAAGATTGACAGTTGCGGAACTGTCCATGGTAACTGTTTGGTGTTGTTACATAAGCGGAGAGTGTTAACACAATATTTAAGACTTATGTTTGTATTGAATGTCTGCGTGTAGACGTTTAAATGTCTATAAACGCTGATAATAAAGAAAAAACATGGCGGAAGTTCTGTAGTTCTTGCAAACTTCTTTATACTTATTAAAGGTCTAACACTATTTCATTCAAATTCATTTGTCGATTTTCCTTCACTAACCAAATGAGTCATCTTGTATTTCTGTCAACCTCCATGGCGTACCATTTTTAATCTTGTTTTCAACACATTTACCAAAGTTAAATCTTTTTAAAATATCAATTCTGGTTGCTGTGGATATGCCTACTCTGCGAGAAAAAAATGTTTAATTCTAATGTTATACAATAAAGTTTTAGCCTTTTTTGTATCACAACTTAATCCTTACCAAGATTTCAATGAAAGTAAACATCAGGATGACGCAAATATTATGACATAAGAACATTGCATATCGTATATGGGTGACATATTTTACGCATTCAACGATTTAATTGAATAGCAGGCAACCCTACTATCATAAAAGCTGGTAAAATATTTAAATTAAATGTAAAGGTTATTTGTTTTCTGAAATATTTTGTGAGCAAGGTACACATAAAACTGACTTTCGTTAACCGCCATTTTTTTCTTTTTTATTGTGTTAGCATACTAATCAACGTACATAAATGCAAACTACTTTTTGTGATGTATTTAGAAACACAAGCAGCTGCGAAAAACGTTCGCTAATAAGGTTTTCGTGAGGTCACGTCTTTTCTGTAGACTAGAATATTTGGAACCGAACTAAGAACATTTAGAAATTGTGATTTTTCAGATGTGCATCTACGCTCAGTCCAGCACGCCCGCTAGTGCACCGAGATGGGAGTTTCACGGCTGCTGCAACGATCAGCACAACTGTAAATCAGTACGTTCACCCTTTAAGTGCTCCATGGCGCAGTAGATTAGTACCGTAGTCGTTAGGCGTTCTTTAGCGCTAGAGATCGGTTCGGTCGTCGTTAACGTGTTCTTTAGCGCTTGAGATCAGTACAATTGTAAATCAGTACATTCACCCTTAAAGTGCTCCATGCCGCAGTAGATTAGTACCGTAGTCGTAAAGGCGTTCTATAGCGCTAGAGATCGGTTCGGTCGTCGTTAAATTGTGTTCTTTAGCGCGTGAGATCAGTACAATAGTCGTAAACGTGCTCTATAGCGCTGTAGATCATTACAGTAGTCGTTAAGTTGTTATAGATCTCTTTAGATCAGTAAGGGATTTGTTAATTTGCTGTATAATGCTATAGATCAGTAAGGTAGTCGTTAACGTGTTCTCAAGCGCTGTAAGTCAGTAAGGTTGTCGTTCATGTATTCTATAGTTCTGTAGATAAGTAAGGTAGTCGTTAACGTTAGTGTTAAATAGCGTTGTAGATCATAACGGTATTTAAAAACGTGTTCTATATCGCTATAGATTCGTACGAAACTCGTTACTGTGTGATATAGCGCTGCTGTAAATCAGAACGGTAGTCGTTAACGTGTTTTATATATCGTTGTAGATCAGTCCAGTAGAAGTAAACGTGTTCCATAGCGCTGTAGATCAGAACTGTAGCCGTAAACGTATTTAATAGCGCTATATATCAGTGCGGTAGCCGTTAAGGTGTTTTATAGCGTTGAAGATCAGTTTGGTAAACGTTAACATATGCTATAGCGCAGTAGATCAGTACGTTATACTTAATGGGTTCTAGAGCACTTAAGATCGGTACGGTAGTCGTTAACATGTTCTTTAGTGCTGTAGATCAATACGTCAGACTTAATGGGTTCTAGAGCACTTAAGACCGGTACGGTAGTCGTTAACATGTTCTTAAGTGCTGTAGATCAGTACGGTAGACTTAATGGGTTCTAGAGCACTTAAGACCGGTACGGTAGTCGTTAACACGTTCTTTAGTGCTGTAGATCAGTACGGCAGACTTAATGGGTTCTAGAGCACTAAAGACCGGTACGATAGTCGTTAACATGTTCGTTAGTGCTGTAGATCAGTACGGTAGACGTAAACATGTACTATAGCGCTCTATGTTGATACGGCATAATCTCACAAGTTTGCTAAAACAGAAAAACAGGACCTGTTGAATATACACACACACGTTCGCACGCACACACACAAACACACACATACGTGAAACAGTTTTGTTACATCAGTTTTACATACACCATGTAAACCAAGTTTATATCTTTTCAGAGGACTAGGCTAGTTAAATGGCAAAACATGTACGTCACTTATTCCACACATCCATGTGACGGTCCGATATGTTACGGTAAGTTAAACGTCACTTACTCATCACATCTATGTAACGGCATGATATGTTACGGTGAGTTCAACGTAACTTACTCATCACATCCATGTAACGGTCCGATATGTTACGGTGAGTTAAACGCCACTTACTCATCACATCCATGTAACAGTCCGATATGTTACGATAAGTTTAACGTTACTTACTCATCACATCTATGTGACGGTCCTATATGTTACGGTAAGTTAAACGTCACTTTCTCATCACATCTATGTTACGGTCTGATATGTTACGGTAAGTTAAACGTTACTTACTCATCACATCCATGTAACAGTCCGATATGTTACGGTAAGTTAAACGTTACTTACTCATCACATCCATGTAACGGTCCGATATGTTACGGTGAGTTAAACGTTATTTACTCATCGCATCTATGTAACGGCCTGATATGTTACGGTGAGTTAAACGTCACTTACTTATCACATCCATGTGACGGCCCGATATGTTACGGTAAGTTAAACGTCACTTACTTATCACATCCATGTGACGGCCCGATATGTTACGGTAAGTTAAACGTCACTTTCTCATCACATCTATGTAACGGCCCGATATGTTACGGTGAGTTAAACGTTACATACTCATCACATCTATGGAAAGGCCCGATATGTTACGGTAAGTTAAACGT
>Ga0224511_10002022_pt1 | contig 13165 bp, 5 predicted proteins | sample SF_May12_sed_USG_2_FD_169988 | JGI IMG/M metagenome (GOLD analysis project Ga0224511, IMG submission 169988) | Sediment microbial communities from San Francisco Bay, California, United States - SF_May12_sed_USGS_8_1 | ecosystem: Environmental > Aquatic > Marine > Sediment | place: USA...
GTGCAACAATTCAAATTTAGTCTCCGACCAATCGAAACTTCGAGACTAGTTAAATCACGAATGGAGTCAGCATTGTAGGTAAACAATAACCGAGATTTATGGGCAATCAACAATATCGTGAATACATATTTTGGCGTATTTTGCAATATATTGCTATATTATGTTATAATTTTATACTTTGTGACGACAAATTACTACTTTATATTAAATAGCTGATAAAAATATCAGACAGATCCCCTTTAAATATTACATTATTATTATTACATATATTAATCATTAATAATAAACGTGATTTTGTTGAAATGTGTGGCCCGCAAATCCGGCTTTGTTTATTCACGTTTCGACCCATGGGCTCGAAACAGCTAAATCGCTTGACCACAATCGATACTTTCAGTTGACTAGGTGGTCCAGAGGGAACGCATTCGACTGGGATGCGGGAGGTCCCGGATGCCATTTCCGGTTCATGCAAGGATTTTGATTATTGAAAGTGTTGAAGGTTGAAGTAAAAGTCATTTATAAAATGTTTTGGCTATATTTCTATCACAATTATGCTTAAAATACATCGCGAGCGAAGACAAAAAGGAGAAACATTAGCGTTTTGGACATAAAAAAAATCATAGGTCTGCGGACCTGGATCCGCTAGTGTACAGACCTGAATCTATAAACATCGCTGTATTTTTTTTTAAATATGACACATTACTAGTGTATAATGAATTGGGATAAGACGATACGGCCATCACACCATACGATACGTATCGATACGAATGCAGACGGTATGATGTATTTACAAGTATTGTATGACAGTTTCATGGAATGATGGCTTTCCCTTTTCTCAGTTTAATTTAACTTACTACAGCTGGTGTTTAGTGCCTGTGTGGCGGTTGTAAAATGTCGTCCAGTTCTTAATCATTATGTAGTTATATATTTCTGGTCCTCGGGGATCATGTGTTGTTTGTTGTTAACCTTTAAAAATAGAGTTCCGCTCATGCGCAAGGTGGTGTCAGGGGTGTGGCATCTTCCATTCCCACTGATGAACAGCTTCAATAAACCGAGGCTGCCATTTCCTCATTCCTGAGGACTTTCCCTTTTCTAAGTTTAATGTCATTTATCTGTTGTAACAATATGCATTAAAATTTTAAGGATTTTGACTACATATTGCAAGATTTAATATGATTAGAGAACAACATGTTCGACTAGATTGTGAAAGTATAAAGATTAAACCTTTTTCAAATATTGTAGCTGTTAAACATAACCATTATCAAGACAATAATCCACTTGAAGGGCCATTACAACATGCGTTTTACAAAACAAAGAAAGAAATAAATTGGTTAGAATATTTGGGTTGCATGTGCTTACATAACATATAGTGAAAACTAAGAATCAGAAAATTAACTTTTTCCAAAAAGTGTATTTTTAACCTGTCGAATACTGCAAAAACAGTGACAACGCAGTGACTTTTCCCGATTATAAACGTCAGGGTCGTATCGTGATATATCGCGCTGGGCCACTGAATACGTATCGTTGCCCGATGTATCAATATTGTATCGATATATCGTCTCATCTCTGATAATAAACGATTACATATCAACCAAGAAATTGTATGATCCATGAATAAATGATAATGTAAAGTCCACTTATTGTCAATACGACAAATTACGATAACTTGGAACAACAATGTCATCGAAACGAACATTTTGCGATATCATTATTATCTGGTCGCGATCGCATTCCACATCAGGCGCCAGCCTTTTGCGGAAAATTGATAAAAATAAAGCGTCTTTGACGGAAATGTTTGCATAGCAGGATCGGTAACATTCTGTCATGCGCGTAGAGTATATGCGTGGTGATTGTTTAAGCAAATGTGCATGACGCTGTTTAAAAGTGTATCCTTAAAAATTGTTTAGAACTGTTTACACCTGAAAAAAATTCCTGTGGTAATGTGAACTGAAGCAATAGATCTCTGAAGAAAAAAAAAACCGTTTCAAACGAGTTTTTTACCAACTTAAGACGGGATGACACAATGTATACTGACGCTAAAACGAAAGTGTGCACTTTCTAATTGTCCATAACCTTTTACTTACAATGTTTAAACAAACCACTGTTCATACCGTGGATTAAAATAATGTAAACTATTCATTGCAAGTGTCGAAACAGTACATGTCGCTTTTTCCACACCCACGCCGGAGTTGGGTCGAAGGCAGTGTTTACCGTTACATAGAATAAGTAAAGTTGTAAAGATGTTTGCAAATGGCACAAAATAACAAGACATTGTGTTATGACTAGTAGGTCAACTAGCATGTCAATACTGTGTTTATTGATGAAAATAATATATCACATTTGACTCAACCAAGAGACACAATTATGTTGTTACTGGAGATGTCAGTATAAACCATTATTAGAGCAGGTACACAGCTTCATAAAAGAAACATTTCTATTTGAATGTAAATTACACTGGATACTACACTGTTACAATTAAACTGATGAAAGGGAAAGCTCTCCTAAACAGACGGCTACCAACGTCATCATTATAGTTATCTGCACATATAAGAACTGTTTTACGTTTAAAACTAACGGTTAAATCAATTCTTTTTATGCGACAAAAGGCACCGTTGTGCCAAATATAAGCAAATTCATCTTTATGCGTTAAAAATAATTCCGTTTAAACGAAGTTTCGGAACTTCAGTTCAAAAACCAATTTATAAAAAAAAAAATACACGATTCTGAATAAATTTGAATGAAAATTATTTAGAGCAGACATTTGAGGTAAGAGCCCGCAGCGGTTGCTCAGTGGTTAGAGCGTTCGCCCCGTGAGCGGGAGGTCGTGGGTACGATTCCTGACTGCGTCATACCAAAGACGTTATAAAAATGGTACCAGATGCTTCCTTGCTTAGCGCTCAGGTCTGGCTTCTCTCTCCTCTCAAACCTCGTTCAAAAGAAAGAGATGGATACCATCTGGAATGAGCGCTCGAGAGTGATTAATATAAGTTGGGATAACTTGTTTCGCAATCGACCTTAAATAAATAAGTTTAAATAGTAAGAGCCCGCGCTAAAAGACAAGCGTGCACAATTCAGAAGGGTCTGCTGAAACAAATTGGCTGACCTTACTCGAACATTGGTCGACATGAAAGTGTCAAAGCAAACGCCCATTCTTGTTAAGCACTCTTAGTTGGTGACAACTTGTGATTCTTTTCAGTTGTTTTGTGTAAAAATGACTAAAAGCTCTTGATATTAACGTCGTTACACATTTTTCATATTAAATATGAAAAATGTGTAACGACGTTAATATCAAGAGCTTTTAGTAGTTTACCAAAATCTTAAAAAGCGGAAAAGAGTTGCTCAAAATTTTTGTGCAACTCTTTTCCGCTTTTTAAGATTTTGGTAAACTACCGTAATGTTCGACAAAACATATACATGTACAATGCATTTTGTTTCCAGATGGACACACATTATATTATTTATTGACAACTATCGTCTGGCGTCGCTATTTGTTAACTTTGATGAAAGTTGGTAGATAATGACATGTAGGGCTTTAAATTAAGTACCATACTGTTAAAAAATCATGTGTCATTTATATGAATGTTAAACTACGTCAACAGAAAATGCTGCTTTTAAACAAACATTTTCAGGACAGAAAGCGCATAAGACCGTTGTACCATTGTTATATTATCGTAATAGAAACTGGAAAACGGATTTAAACATGTACTAGTATGTAATTGAGTTGTCCTCTTTCCTTGTTGGTGTGATAAATTGATAGGCGTCTAGTGACTGAGGTGTATCTTAAGATCGGTAAAATCCTGTCTTGTGCGTAGTGTATATTCGTGGATATTGTTTAAAGCAAATGTGATGACGCTGTTTGAACGTGTATCCTTGCAAACATGGGTTTTCTGTTTACACATGTAAACAAGATTCATATGTATTTGGTCTATTATTTGCGCAGTTGACAACAAGAAAAGTATCTACCTAAACGCTTACATGACTTTTTCTTTTGGAAAATGTACTTAAAAAAACTTAGTAGTTCTGTGATTATTTTGCTTGTGGTCATTTCTATGTGCGGCGCTAAAATACGAATTTTTATGATACATTCCGTGACCTTGAACTTCAAGATAGCGACCTAAATGATGCGCGCAAATGGTCGACTTTATATGGTGATCATTTCTGTGAAAAAGTTTAAAGATCCGATATCAAATAATGCAGTTAGGAGCCGGACACAATTTAGCTGCAAGGTCATGCCGTGACCCAAATCGTGCGCGCAACACATCGACTCAATATGGTATTTCTGTGAAAACATAGTTAAAATCCGACTTCAAATACCGAAGAAATGGGCCGGACACGAATTCGGGACGTACGGACGGACTGACTGACTGACGGACGGACGGACGACCCGACGACTGTATGCTCCCCCGAACATGTTCGGGGGCATAATAATCAGAATCAAGAATCAGGTTAAATATATTACACAAAATAGATTTTCCTTTTTCTTTTGAATATTCCTATTGGTCATTAAAATGTTCATTAAAATGTTATAAAATCTCGAGCAAGCATTGCTGTTTTTTAAGTTATGAGAAACTATTCAACATTTTAACTTCAACAATTGTTTAATTTAATACCACATGAAATCTGACACATTATTCACATTCAATTGCTGAAAGCCATCATTATTAGACATGGTTCATTTTTACCCAAATTTGGTCGTAAAACCTTCTGATGAAATATTAATTCAGACCTTTTTTGTGATCACCAGAATATTATATAGCAATGCCCAATATATATTTTGGTCACAGTTTTCAAGACAGCTTAAATTTTCATTAAAACTTTTATCACATTTATTAAATGACAATTAGTTAATTTTGAGACGAGTATGACACTTTGTGGAACATGTTAAAGCTTAATAAATGTAAGACAATAACGGGCCGAACTCAAAATATAAATTGAAGAGATGTTCAAACAAAGAATGTTGTAAACAATGTAGATATGTCATGTTTAAGGGCACACAAAATGGCCCGTACAAAAACAAACCATATTTTTGTGTTTTTCTAATTTTTCTTTTTTTAATTTTTTTTTTATTGATAATTTCTTTAACGAATTTTCCAAGAAATGTTGAGTTACCGCCTTGGTACGGTCAATGACTTTCATTGGGAGTTTAAACCAGTTTTAAGCTATAGCAAACCTCACACTTTCTCAACATTTTTTGGAGAAGAAAAAGAAAGAAAAATTTAATCTCTCCAACCAGGCCACTTAGAAGGTGAACAAAACGATAGGAAAGTAAAAAGAAGCAAAATTAAACAGAAATGGGTGAAAAAGAGAGCATTCTAACTACAAACGTCCTCTGCCTGTGAAAATCATCACAGGTCCGTGGCAGAGTGGCCAATGTTAGAAAAAACAAGAAAAACATAAATGGTTAAGTTATTATTTAAACCATAGCATCATTCTTGAAAATAATTTTAAAAAATATCATCGACAACACCGTCTTTTACAGTGAATTTCTCTATACAAGGACAACAAATGTATCTTAATTATTTCCATTATTGCGTACTATGTATGCATCAACACAAATTGTAAACAGTCAGACAAATGACCAATGTGTGCATTCAAATCATATAGAGAACAAAGAAAATTGCATTATCAAGACGCTTACTTTCTACAGTATGAAATATAATTTAATTGCTGAAAAGTAAGCCTTTAGGTGAAATATAAACAACGCAAAACAACAATATTACTATCAAACGTATCATTCATTTTAAACAGTAATCATTTTTAATATCTATGCACAAAATAACAATATGCTAATTTTTTTTCAACTAATACCCTATACCTCCATTTTTGAACAAAAACAACACAATAATTTTTTTTCTTTTCTAAATGTATGTTGCATCTTGGTGTTCTACGTGTTTTTGTGTTGTTCTCTGTTTTGGTTTTTGTACGCGCCAGTTTGTCATGGTGCCCATAAACTTGACATATCTACATTGTTTGCAACATTCTTTTTTTAACATCTCTTCAATTTATATTTTAACTGTTTTGCGATTTACAACCTAACATCAATATCCATTAACAACGATGATGTCATAAGAATCACGCTGAGTTTCAACTAACCTAAATCAAATTGATGTAAAAAGTTTAGAAGCAAACATAATTGCTTTAAGCAGACAAACTACAAGTCTTTAAACAACACATTTTTGATGAACTAATTGGAGAACTATAACAATGTTCAAATAAGCTAACAAGGTTACAACAGTCAAAACTATCGTTATCCGTCAAATTACTCATTCCGGTCTGTCCTTGGCGTAAGTTGTCAGGTCAAGGTCTTCAAAGTTTGGTTCAATACCGAGGTTAAAGTGGTCACCTAGTCTATTTACCACAAAACGTTTTCCCACTCTGGAAAAGTGAATAGATCCTTTGACAGTGTATACATTAACGGTTGGGAATGAGCGTTTTACCGTCTACAATCCAGATTGTTTAACATTCCTCCATGGCCTTTGCAGACTTTCCGAATCCTATGTCGGACCTGCGCTGCAAGCCGTTTGTCGACATTGTGAGTATAAAAGATGCTCTTTTATCGCGAATTACTAGTTCATGGTAACGAAAACTTTATAACAAATGGGGACATGGTTATTGGAGCTGTATGAGGCTTCATGTACATATGAAAATACTGTAACAGGTGCAAAGTGTTTACGTGACGTTAAATAAATATAGTGTGCATATTTTTAATGTATGTATCTTTGACATTTTCATTACACTTTGATAATTCGTACGCTCGTGGACTAAAGATGTCTGCTTGAATTGATTAATTCTCAGTACACACGTATGTACATGAAATGGTTTTTGTCCTGACCACGAACCAACAATGTTTTCAAATTTCTGAAATAGTTTGTTAGCTCAGAAAATGGATAAAAAAGGGAAATGACTCGCGCAATCCCACAGTGACATACTGTTACAGTTGCCGTGTTGGCAATTACTGAAAACTAAAAGAGAAATGATAATGTTTTTGTTGGTCTCCTAGACGACTTGTGCGTGATGTTTTAACAACACATTCGAATAAATAATACAATACGAAAGGAAATTTTACTTATTTTTATCGTCAAGCTTATAATTTCACAGATCATGTAGGGCACTCATACAGCAATTTTCAAAATTCGTAAAAACGTAGAAGAAACATATTTCGCCAATTTTTACACCACCTTTTAAATTTAATTATCAAAGTAATGATTTTGAAGAAGTGAAAATACAACGGATGACGTATTGTCAATTAATGTTCAAAAGGGCAGAATATATCGATGACATCCTCAGGTAATACGTCACTCAAAGAATGTACTATACAATACATAATTGTCTTTTTTCTAAGTCTCAAAATTTGTCAGCTGTCCTCCTTTTACTTTATGTACTTATTTTGTACTTTAGATCCATTACATTGAATGGGAATACTAACTACCACTATCTGTTTTGTGTACACTTTTGGATCTATAAACCTATGTATTGGAAAAAAACTATATAAAAATGGGACAGACACATGCATTAACTACAGTACAAAATGCAAACTAAGTCCAGACCTGTTAATTCAGACTGATGGATTTAATGATGACGTATAAAAAGCAACACCAAAACATGCTAGACAAATGATGGCGCCATAACTATATAACATATGTTGCTGGGTGAGTTTGCAACACAAACAACAACACGAACAACAACGTTTATTGCATTCAAACAACCACGCGCTAACAGCAAATACATACATGGTACTCGATATATTCAGAATGTTTCATAAACAATAGTAAAATTCGTTTCTTTAAAAAAGCAGCATTGTTTTACATTTATATATTATATATTATTACAAAAAAAATGTTTAAGTAATTTTATTTGATATAGATATGCTTAAATACATTTTATTTGATATACATAATTAATCATTATCAATAAGGTTGATATGTGTATAGCATCACATACCATTTCACAATAATTGAATAAATGTATCATGGATCATATTTTATTTAATATATTTAATAATAACCAAACAAAAACGGTAAGACATACATGCAAACTTACTTACTAAATTAAAACTATTAAACATTTACATATGAATGATATCTTTTGTCTTTCGTTCATTGCTAAAAAGGTAGTGTCCCCTGTGTTTATATTATCACAATGTGCTTTGTGTCAAGAACTAAAACTAACGTAGTTTCAAAGAACAGAGCAAAGTATTGCCAAGATATTTGAAAAGGCGTTCTTATATACCTCTACCACTTAAGTGCTTTCTGGAAAATACTATTTTAACATGAACATGTACATGCAATATCTCTCTGAACCATGATACACATTTTCACGGATATTAACGATTATTTAGTTTAAAAGGTCCCGTTCTAAGGCATTCAAGTACTTTAAGTAAACAATTTATTGCATGGTTACCATTGCTACCCATAAAACGAATAATTTCAAATAAATTATAGATGTGTTTTACCCAAGAGAACATGCTGCATAATTATGAGCAAGGTATGCCACGTTGAATACAGAGACGACGTATTAGTAGTGTCATCGCATATAGATTTTCAACCTTTTATTGTATGATTATATCGATATTGCGTTTTGGAGCGAGAGAAGTTATATTCAAATGTACGAGATTTCCATAAAACAATATGTTTTTACGTAAAGCCACGGTCACAACCTGCCGTACGTGCAAGTGCGTGCTGTCTACGTGCAAAAACGTAGGCAATTTAGGAATCCGCACGAGTTCAAAACGCGTACACTTATACCGAGCACGTACGTGCTCTGAACTTAAAACACACGGTGTGCGCAATCACCTTAGCAGTATATAAAAGTTGAACCGACGGTTTTCTGTCGTGTCACTGCAAGCTGCTCTTTAAGCAGCAGATTCCGCAATATCTGCAGTTGTAGGATCGCCATTTCAAGACAGCGCCAACTGATTTCAGGGAAGCGTCGGTGGTTTGTTTTATATATATCAGCCAGCAGCGACCGAATTAAACGAACGTTCGTCTTACTTACAACGTGCGTGAGAGTAGTTACACCATACGTGAGTAGTGCGTGTAAGTACTACCTCCGTACATTATCTTTGCAATCGCACGGAAAACGCACATTGTAAGCACGTTATCAGCACGTACCACTCACTTACCACCTACGGCACGTACGATACACGCAACCGTTTACCCCTAGACGTTGCGAGCGGGCCACGTACTCACACCGTGTGTGTAACGGGCGTCCTCTCTGCCTTTGCCACGTCTTAACCAAGTGTTCAGAACAAACGCAGCGCACGTAGCACTGAAAAGCACGCAAGCGAAAGAGAAGACACAGGGCAGGTTGTGACCGTAGCTTTAGTAATCCTTAAGAGCTTATATAGAAGGGCATCCGTAGACTTCTATCCCTAAGTCCGGCGCTCCGGCCCACGTCAAGGGATGGACACGAAGGCACAGGGCCGTAATCGGGTTGGGCAGTTGGTTCTCGACGACCGTGGATGCGTCTGTGTTTGCAGAGAACGTCTGTAAGTATAAATGTATTAACTTTCTAGTTCAGTGTCTGCGTAAACATATTTGGATTATTTGTAATAGATGACTCTTTGTAGTAACAGTGCATTGTATTTAAATTAATCATACGTATAATGGTAAACCCACAAATACCACACCGTCTGTGTATGAACGACATTTCAGTATTTAGATATTTTAACTTTATAAAACAGTGTTGTTTTAAAAATGATCGCTTTACATGTATATAAAACAGTCTATTTGTTATTAAATTTGTTTGGGCTTTACCATTTAGTTTATTTCTATCAACAATATGAACAGGGTGTTGTTAGTCTTTTAAATGAATGGATAACACTAACTACTTAGTTTTATCATACGTGTGCGTACGACAATGTATGCGCGTAATTATCCACGCATAAGTTATGATAACTATGCAATCAAAAAAAAGTTTATTACAACGTTATTTCCAGCGCCGTCCAAAAGGTTATTGAAGGTCACACAGTCTTCGGAGAAGGCCAGCCGATACAAGGTGGTCCAACAAGTAATATAACCGCCTCTGGTTGCAACTCTAACCACTGTACTCAAGGCATTGAATCGTGTCTGTAAATAAAATAATGCATAGCACGTATCATAAACACTTATTGTTACACAATGTAAAGCTACTATCCCACCCTTGGTGGTTTTTAATTCTCCAAATCAAATCAAATCAAAATAAACAGCAGTATTTTACAGATAATCATTATGAATAGAATTCTTATTTAAATTTCATTGAAATTCCTTGGTGTCGTTAGAAAAATCACTCATTCTCATTTTATCAGTCAATTTTAGCTAAAATGGCGATTGTTTTTTATTTCACTAAAAATGCTCAATTACTGCCCCAGACTTATGGTATATATTCATATAAAGATGTGTTGTACTTGGGCCCACTTAAAAGGTTGACTGTTGAAATTTCGTTGGTATTGCAGTATGAAATTTTTCTGCAGTGAATTTTACGTGACATCACATATTATACATTTAATACAATTTATTGACAAAACTTATTCAGTACAAGAAGCGCTGCAATGCGACGAAACCAGGTTTTCATCGATTCAGCCAAGTATTGATGTGACAGAAGTACAGTGCAAAATGAACGTATATTAGAAATATTATTTTTAAAATTCATTAAATATGTATGTAAATAGTTATTAAAGAAACATTGTGTACACTAGCATAGTGTGCAGCCTTTACATACAGACACACAACAAGAAACAGGTGTTGAATGACAATGACAACAAGCGACTATTTGCACTGAAGCTTTTAGTAAGGTTGTTTTGTTTCCAGTCACCACCTATAGGAGGTAATTCACATTTGCTGAATTGATACAGATGTAATTATTAAATAAAATAGAAATAAAAGCTTTTAGCTTCTTTATTTCTACTGACAGATAGTTTGTTTTACTATTGCAATAACTTGATACAGTTCAAATCAGCAAGGGCACCGTAACAAATGCATGATATACAAGGGAACCACACATTTACTAATACAAAACAACATGGATACAACACAATCAATTCATGCAAAATGAAGCAATTACATGGAAAGTGAATTTCTATTTTAGCAACAGTGACCTTGGCCTTGATCACATACACCTGGGTAGCAATTCCAAGCTGCCTCTTGATATAAGCTACCCATACACCAAGTTTGGTGTCAATAGGCCAAAGCAAACTAAAGTTATTGAGTGGAAACTGAATTTCTATTTTAGTAACAGTGACCTTGACCTTGATTAAAGACACCTGGTTAGCAATACCAAACTGCGTCTTGATGTTAGCTACCCATATACCAATGTTGGTGTAAATAGGCCAAAGCAAACTAAAGTTATTGAGTGGAAACTGAATTTCTATTTTTAGTTACAGTGACCTTGACCTTAATCACAGACACCTGTGTAGCGATCCCAAGCTGCGACTTGATGTACGCTACACATACACCATGTTTGGTGTCAATAGGCCAAAGCAAACTAAAGTTATTAAGTGGAAACTGAATTTCTACTTTTAGAAACAGTGACCTTGACCTTAAGCACAGACACCTGTGTAGCAATCCCAAGCTGCCTCTTGATATAAGCTACTCATACAGCAAGTGTGGTGTCAATAGGCCAAAGCAAACAAAAGTTATTGAGCGGAAACCAAAAGTTGACGCCCGCACACCCGACCGCCCGCCGGCGACTTCGGTATTACAATAACCCGGTTGTGCAACTGTTTTACTGAAATAAAACTATTGTTGGGAATAATGCAAAGTATGCAAATAAAACGAAATACCATAAAGAGGCAATTGCATGTATGTAAACACATTCTATTCTCTTTTTTCCAAATTCCAATATAATTTTAAAAATAACAATGCCAGTTTTATTTTTCCTTTAGTTATGTAACACTAAACTTATTCTTATCTGATATTAGTAGGGAGCGATAAACTGTCACATAGTATTTTATATTCTTTCTAAATCAAGATTTCTAAATTTTCCCCTCATGTAGCAACAGCCAATCGCTCGTGGAGTAAAAGGCTTTGTTTGGACGCAACATAAACTACTCTTATTTTAAAACACAGACTCGAGACCAGCCGAAAGAGCCAAAAAAAAACAAAAATTAATAAAACACGCTTTCCTAGCTGTTCGACCCACATTTATTAAGAATTATTTGTGCATAAAAAAGTTTGAGCGGGTGGTAATAACTCTTTTAAGTTCTATTTTTTAAACATTTCGAAAAATTAAACAAAATAACAGAAAAGGGTCAATAACAAATATTTAATATAAACTTGACCTACCTGCAGGTACACTGTTATTGGAATGGCAGTTTTGTCAGCAACAGTGGGCCCCCACCAACTACCAGATCCATCCAGACGAGCCTTGTGTGCAGCATAAGTGGCACTGTATTCGCTTGAAGCCGTGAAGAAGCTGTCTGGGACAGGTAATGTGCCGTTCAGTAGTGGCTCTTCAGCAGCACAGGTTAAACCTGACAAAAAAGGATTCATGTAAAGACGTTCTTATATTGTGTTTCCTAATTGTTTGCTCGTGTTTCCTATCAAGACAGTTAATAATACACAAAACTTTCTTCGAATATGTATACATGTTTATTTAAGATTAAATTTGGAGGAGGCATTGTAATGTTATTTTATAAATGACGAATTATAAACTAAGTTATATACAACTCCGTCACGGCTTATCATTTCGATGTTTGTTATCAAACAACTCAAACTTACGTTATTGTGGTTTACTGCCAACGGATCGGAACTCCAAACCGATGGATATTTACGCAATAAACCACACTGACCCTTAAATTATTTCTTAACTAAACGAAAGTTATATAGGCAAATTACATTTTAAATTGTTCACAAATGAAAGTCATATATTAATGAAAATATCAATTATACATACCAGTCGGTTCCGGTTCATAGAAGAAGACACCAGACATCTCGTCTGTGGTGTCCAACACGTCCTGCGGGTCGTCGAGACTTATGTAACAAGTTTTGGTGGCTTTGTTGTATCCTGCTAGAGTGCACCTGCCGTTCTGTTTTTCTTTGTTACATCTTTCAACACACTTTATTTTTGAGACTTTCTGCAGCGTTGTGTGGCTTGTAGCCACGCTTTTCTTCCCAGTAAACATTGTCATCGCACTTTGCATGTTTGCGTTACACAAAATAAATACCACACACAAAACAATTGTTGTTTTTAC
>Ga0224511_10002023_pt1 | contig 13164 bp, 9 predicted proteins | sample SF_May12_sed_USG_2_FD_169988 | JGI IMG/M metagenome (GOLD analysis project Ga0224511, IMG submission 169988) | Sediment microbial communities from San Francisco Bay, California, United States - SF_May12_sed_USGS_8_1 | ecosystem: Environmental > Aquatic > Marine > Sediment | place: USA...
TGTGGCGTTTTGAGAAATCCAAGATGGCGTCCAAGATGGCCGCCGTTTTTTAAGAATCAATGTTATGGTAATATCCTTGTTACAGAGATAGTTCTTAAGTGTTTCTTTGATATATTTTTGCATAACTTATAGATATACATATGAAGCAACACAATTATACATATAAAACATACATTTGAAAGATATTGTATAAAAATGTCAGTTTTTATTGGTATTTTTGCATATATTTAGAGGTAGGGGGTGGCATTATTGTTGTTGTGTTCTATATGTTTCAGCAAATGTCTATTATGTTTTGTTATTTGTATAGTGTAGACATGGGGAAGCATAAAATATAAGTTTTTGTTGTTGTACCTACAATAATTAAACCACAAAAAGGGTTTTAGTGGTCTGTGGTAGTCAACACTAAAATCTGCAATAGATGGCATATGACTCAAAGTGACGAATGTTTGAGTTATACTGTATTTCCTGTATTTCCTGTTTTTGTCAGTGGCAATTGCGTTGTTGACCCTTGATGAGTTTATTTTTAAATATAGATATGCAAAAGCTCACATGCTAACAACTTTTCTATCTATACGTAGCAGGTGTTGAGGACCTAGAAGTCAAACATTATAAATTAATAATGTAACACAAGTCCAGAAATGCTTATTTATTTTTAATAAGGTAAAATTAATATTAATCCTTTAATTATTTGGGTGTAATAATATTATATCAGCTCATACTTACTTGTAACGCTTTCTGACCAACAGATGAAATTACAAATTTTAAACCACTTGCCAGCCCCAACATTTTTTGAAAGTACAATGTATATGGCACACCAATTTTGGGTACCCCACTTCTAGTTTCTGGAAAATATATACACGTGAAAATCAATGTAAATAAATCTTATACTATTATAGGATATATTATCTGATAGGAATCAAGCAATAACATGGAACTGAAAAAGACTGACAAACATCTGTTTCAGGTAACATACCCAATGAAAATAATATGACCATTTTGACTTTTAGGGCATTTTGTTTCACTTCAGGCTAAACAGACCCAGAAAAAATTAAATCCTTAATATCAAATGAAAATATAAATTTAATAATTGTGCACAATATTTTATTTTTGCAATGCTACATTCAGCAAGTGTGTGTTTTAAATAAAATAATCCTAATACAACAAGCATTTGATAGTATTGCGGGCAATACCGTAGTCCCCTACCGGTCCCTCAAAATGTTCTTTAATTATCATAAGCAGCTGTGTATTGTCATTTATGATTAATTCAACTTTCAGATAGAAAACTATAATACTTTTATTTCGATAACCTAGCTGAAGCATCAACACAATTAAATTTTTAAAAATGGAAAAATTGAAAATTGTGGCTCACTTTTACAGCATATATCTAAATGACCGCTTAACGGAATTTGTACCGTACGGCGGTTTCTAAGCTTATCCCCAGTTTGAACGATGTACATACTTCATCGCATCCATTACATCTTAAAGCGTACAAAACATTTTCCACACTGCAGTTCATATTTTGCTTGACATGAAAAGTCATGTTTGATTTAGAAGTAAAAGATGCGCCTTCTATTTAATAGCAGCATAAGCCGCCTCGAATGTCATTACATTTTGAAACTTTAGGTTGATGATGTTGTTCTTTAAATTCCTTTTTTATTAGAAATCGCTTTAAATTTGGAAGTTATCTTTGACAGTTAATAATTTTAGTGTCTGAAATAATATTTTTCATTTTTGTATCATTATTACAAATCTGGCATTTTTTTTAACTATTACAAATATATCCTTATTTTTAGGATTGTGTGTTAAAATAAACTGCAATATTTGTTCGTGTGATTTCTCTTTAACGCACAGAAATTGATGCCACGGTATTTCATGCGCTTTCCGAAACATACCAAAATTAACATACCATTTTCATTAGCTAGAAGGATTTGCACCATTGTCGGGAACAAAACTATCTTGAAACAGCGATTAAGTGAACTGGCGAACATTCTCATAAAACGACAACACCCTAAAGAAGTTATTAAAACTGGATTAAAGAAAGCGCTTGAAATACCGCGGCATCAAGCGCAGCGATATTTCATTCAACAACATCGTGACGTCACGGCTATGGGCCAGTGTGTTTACTAAAATAAAATCATCTGACGTTCGAAACTATGTGCTTCTACTATTTTCCGATATTTAATCAAGAGTTCGTGATAGTCTTAAAAACAGGTAAAATATAAATCGATTAAGCAAACCGCTTTTCGTTACAACACGGAATAATCTGTCTGGAATTTGCATAACGATGGACGAATACGCGTACTTATTGAAGTTCGTACCAAACGAAAACTCGGCAAGTTTTCTTTATTAACATTCAGAAAGTATTTTATTGTAATGTATCCACATAAACACGTGAGTTTATTACAAATCACCATTAAAGACCTCAAAATTAAAAAGGTAGGATGTATTTTCAAAACAGTTGAATTGATCTCGCTGTGTCCGGATCCGAGGTCATCGCACTTGACGACGGGATTTTCCCACGGTCGATGGTTAAGAAACTTGCATTTGTCCTATAGATGAAATTGACAGCTGTCATTACTTAAAGATGATAGGTTTGTATCTTTATACCCTTATTTTCAGTCACAAATCTTGCAATATGTTAAAAATACTAAATAAATTAACATTACAAAAGGATTTGCAAAACTTTGTGACAAAAGAGTGTTTTTGGACAAAAAAGAAAGAAAAATCAACAACAACAAAACAAAACATAAAAACCCTTGCTGGAAACGGGAATCGAACCCGGGACTTCTTGCTCCCAAAGCGGATGCGTTACCACTGCACCACCGAGTCAACTGAGAGTGTCGATTGTAGACAAGCTATTTAACTGTTTCGACGCAATGGGTCGAAACGTAAATAAACAAAGCCGAATTTGCACCCAAGTATCAATCAAAGTCTTTTGCATTATTATTTCAGACACTGTAAAAGGCAATAAACCATGTTATGGCAGTCTTATACCAGCAAGCATATTTAGTAATATATATGCTTATCAGTGAACACATCAATGTCAGGCTACGATAAGCCTACAGGAATTCGTGGTATTTGGCATCGAGACTAAATTTTAGGTTCAAGATAATATATTTTAATATCTGAAATTGAAAAACATACATATATATTTTAAATCTTAAAATCATATATGTTAACAAAACCCAGAAAAAAACCCAGTAAAACCTGGGTTTTTCCCAGTAAACCCCGCCCGGGCCGGGTATTTCTATAAAACTAGAAATACTGTTTATAATGTTACCAGCTTTTTTCTACTCTCAAATATAATATAATTTGTATCTCAAATCCTGTAGGCAGCAGCATAAAACATCAATAAAAGAAGGACGGTAATAAACTGACCTAAACTGTTCGGCACTTTCCCCTGGTTGTCAGCTTTCTAAAATGCTTGTAGGTACGTTGTGCCGTCCCTCGCCGTAAACTATGAAAAAGTTCGTGCTTTTGTTTACTTAAGTGTAATGTCAATTGTGCCTGCCTACAAAGGGAACGAACCTTCATGTTACGTCTTCCGACCAATTTCCGAGTTGAAATAATGAACTTATGTGCAAACTATTTAATTACTTTACAGAGATTTATCAAAATTAGGATTCGACCTTTTAACAGTTAACGATGTTTATTCTAGGATTTGGAATAGTGAGTCAATAACTTTTCTTGAATTGATATAGGACTGAATATTGGCATAAGGCCGGCAAAACTGGTATAATATAGTAACTATGATAACTGATAATTAAAATATTTTTGTTTTAAAAAGATGACCAACCAAACAAGGAAATTACGCACACACAACACACCACTCAAGATGTTGACGTCGTGTCGGCGTGGTTAGAACAAACAGCTATGGGAATTGACACATGCGTGCATCGTGAGGTTCCTGCCACAAAAGGTTAATAATCGAATTTGGTGTAAATATTTTTAAATGACATTTTTACGGTATTTGTTTGTTGGTTTATTGATTCATATACGGTATTAGTGTCTATTGGGTGATTTATGCTTTGGCGGTATTTGCACGGGGTTTTCGTGATTTTTGGGTATAAATGCTTTGTTAAAAGCCCAGAGCGGCACTCGAGGTGTATTATTCGACGGATCTACATTGATTAACGTAATTCACAATTACAATGGCAGAAAAAGAGATAACATGGCCCACCCACCCTTCCAATTTTATTGCGATTTGTAGACCAAATATTGCAAACTGTTTTTTTTTGTTACTGGTATGTAAATTGTTTCTGTGTTGTTTCAGTTTTGCTTTGCTTTGGTGGTTCTTCAGGCAGTGTTTCAGAGGGACGTAGGCACATGCTTCACTGGTCGTTCCTGTTTCATTCCACGAGTTCCTGACGCTTGGATATCGATCTGGGCCTGCTTGAGTCTGCACGTCGTTTGTTCCACAAGAGATTTCGGTCGATTGGATACAGATTCGGATATGTTGGAGTCTACCCATCTACATTCTACATCGGGTTCTTGCAGTTTGGATGCAAATTTTGACAGTTTTTAGTCTGGAGCTTCGCCAATGGAATTTCATTTGACCAATACCTTACAGACAATTAATTTTCCTATCTGGTGGAAATACAAAGAGCCATTCACAGATTTGGTTTAATTAGTTATCCATTTTTACTTTGTTAAAGATTCTTTTATGCATATGCTTAAAATGCATGAGTTTGCGAAATATTTCTTCATAAAAAAGTAATAATTTATTACAAACATTTTTATGAAGTGTGGTTATTCTTATTTCATTGCTGTTTATGCAATTAGAAATTAAGATGAAAAATCTACAACAGTGATTTATAAATCTAATGGTTTAGAAACCTCTATTAAGGACACTAGGTGAGTAAACACCGTCCGCTGGTCTTGAGCCTTGGAGAAATCCTACCCCCCTCCCACGAGGAGTTAGGGTTAGGTAGCCTGCTCGCAGCAAATACAATTTTTTTGTTTCTAATTTTTTTGATATATGTTATAAGTTTTCATATTTTTTTCATTTAAATTTTTCTTTTGATAATCATTTATCATTTTACATTCTATTGTGCAGAATAAGCATGGTTGTTCAATTTCAAATATATTAATGTTTTGTCAGTATTTCTCTTCTATATAAAATTGTTAAATGAAACATCAAGTTGGAAGTTGTATAACGAAAATAAATGATTTTATTGAATTGAATTTTATGTATGTTGATTGATCCGTCAAACGACCTTCTTATTTTAATACTGTAACTTATAATCTTGTTGATTATTTTTACTTTTCAAACTTTGCTATTATGTATTGTATACAACCTTAAATGTAGCAAATGAAAGATATGAACACAGTCTCATTTTATATTGAACAGCCCTCGTGCGACCATTATAAATAATTATAAATAATATTGAAGTGTGTTTGGCAGGCTATTTAGCGTTTCACAGAGACTGGTTTGAATGCAACAGTGTATGCTTGCGGTACGACGAGGTGCGTTTCGACACCATACTACTTTAATAATATAAATCATCACGTGACACAAAACGAAGTTACGTTGACACCAAACATGCATACTTTGGGAGAGTATACTTCTTGTTCCGGTTTGAAATTTCCCTGCTTTCTATTTTATGCACGCTAATTGCCCGAATGGATATGGGAACCAGTCGAGTTTCGGGCGATTCCGATATTATTACTTAAACTACCGAACATTTGCTAGACGGTAAATGCCGAGTTGTTCCGATTATGATGGTGTAATGCTATTTTTTTTAGCGGAATGTATTCGCATCTTCACAACATGACAAGCCATTCCTTTTAAAAGGAAATTTTATTATTCAAAGTGTGTTGTCCTTAAGGTTGTTGACAATAGGCTTTTTGTTTAGCATTATCATTTAGCCGTTTTGTGCAGATGCAATAAGAATGTTTTTCTATATAATATAATTTGACGATATGAATACAGGAAAACACGTTCCAGATAAAGCAGACACTACGACTATATGGCCCACACAATAATTAACACATAAAAAACAGCTTGCAGCTACAAGAAAAATAAACATTAAATATGAAATTATTTGTTACGTTTTTATGTTTGTTGTTATAAAAAATTCCGCCAACATATGTGTGGCCGCCTTGGTATGGCAAATGCTAATCAAGAGGATTTACATAGATTTGCATAGAACGCCATGCGGCGGCGATCATGTTGAACATGCATAAAGACAACGCCTCGGCTTGAGGCGGCTTTGCAATAAATTTGGATAATAATACAAGTAATCATGAAATAAAATATTATAAATTGTACACTTTTCAGCAGATATATTTTACTAGACAAGTTACACTTCTTGCGTGACTGTTTGATTTTAATAACTGTTTAATATCATGACAAGTTGCTTCGATATGTAAAAAGGCACAATGTATGCAAACGATTAGTTGCTCAAACTATAAACATGAGTTAAAAAGATATACGCGTTGTGAGAACGCTCTATGTGACTTGCGCGTCGTGAGAGCGTCATGGGCGATGTGTGAATGTCGTATGGATGCCTTAGTGACGCGTTGAGGACTTTGTGTGCACGCGTTAACTGGTAATTTTGATAATTTTGTGGCGACCACTCAACGCGCTGACAGATTTTATGAGAGATACACAAACGCTGTGGCTTCTCCGTTTGGTGTAACAGGGGTTTAAGCGTAATGCTATTACTTTTTTTTGGCAAATTAAACTTGATGAACAAATTTTCAAACTGTGTTCATTCAATACGAAATAAGGTCGTGACATATTTCTCATACTTCTCCGTGTGGGATCCACAGTGCACCAGAAGTGATGCAATCCATAATGTCACCACACCCGCCTAGAAAAGGTGCTGTAGAGAGCAAACCAACCCGAAACTGAACAAAAACAAATGCCAGTTTAGGAAGACAAAAGTGTCACACGGAGACACTTGCTCACAAAAGACGGAGTGAAGCCAGACCCTGATAAAGTCAAGGATATAAAAATGGTTCCTCCGACCAACACGAATTTTGATTTCTTCTTGCCAAATACGCCAGAGCAAAAGTAAACCTCCGAATGTTGATATCGGATGTAGCGTTTGGGTGGCGACCGGAACAGAGCTAAAAAAATATGCTACCAGGGATCCTGTACTACAGTTTTTTGACACAGAAAAGACTTCGACACTCACAATTGACAGGGACTCGAAAGCTGTAAGTGCAGCTCCGGTTTAAGACGACAAAACAGCAGATAACGCATCACGCATTCAAACAAATCCAAAACAGTATTTACAAATGGAATATAGAACTGTTTTATTTGGTGCAAAGAAATATCACCAGTACATTCTTGTACTAAAAAAAGAATCAGACTTCACGAGTAAAACAACCATTTTTAAAATGTTATTGCATGACAATCAAATACGATTGAGTAAAATCTTGTCAAAATACAATATTTTATTAGCACATAGCCTTTTTTTGGGACATATTCTATGAAACCGCCAATGATATATGATTATCAATAATTGTGAGATTTTCCTCAGTTACACGTATAGTGACAGCTAGACAAATGACCCACCAGGTAAACAGATGAATGAACAGCCAGGCAATGTCACTCCAGGTCGACTGATATAGTTAGAGCTAGGCAATGTATGTAGTAGTCAGGGACGCTTATCCAGACCAGATGCACCCAGTGACCCCACTATATGTTTTATATAATTTTGCCATCTTGGATGAGTTAAAATTGAGGGACTTTTTGAATCCTCTCTTGCGTAACCGGATCAGACCGGCCACACTAGCAGACGACGTTTTTCCGCCTTAGAATTTGAATTTGACAGGCTTAAATTATAGTAGACGCCATTTGTCTGATCTTCCTTTTAATAGTCTTACACAGGGCTACGTGTGAAGATTACAGTTTCAAATACATAAATAAAATACTCTTATCATCAATATCACCACTTTGATATACATACCTTGAGCATTATGAACGTTTTAAATGTACATGGCAAAGATAAGAGCGATTCATTTTTATTATTACATTTGGATTTAATTTAATTGCATAGATATGATATATTTGTATCATTTGAAAATAATTTTGACATTAAAACCGCTTTTAACAGTTTTATAAGCCGTCGAAAATCCTCTTAAATACCATAATAATTCAATGCCGCTTTTTGAAGTCATTTTACTAAAGGACGTGATTTTGTCAATTGGATCCAAAAGCTTAGACTGTGACACTAGTATTACTAATTTATCAAATTGTAGTAACAGACGATATTTTTCCAATAGCCCGTCATTTGTAGCGTAGGGCAATCTTTTAAAGCAGACGACACGTTTAAATATTTTTGTTAACGTTAAGGTGGTGAGACATATTGAAATGCCCAAAGCAGCCCCAAAAAGTCCATTTGTCATTTTCAAAAACTTGTAATAATATTGAAATGAAATAAGCAAAATACTGTGAGGTTACCTCAAATGTACCAATTTTTATTAATTAAACAAAACCTTCATTGTTAATTAACCATTAATTAGCCTAAACAATGGATTTCACGCGGGCCAGCAGAACTCAAAATCTAATAGGAGAATACCTTTCACACTTAGGCATATAAAACTCCATGCACTAACGGAGGTAATCTTAGAGTTTTATGAGTGAAGCATCAATAGTTTGTCCAAAAATGAAAAGGTGAGAAAGTAGGACGTAAACAAAAGTTTGAACCAAAATTGATTTGTCTTTTTTGGACAAACTATTTATGTTTGACTTATAAAACTTTAAGATTACCTTCGTTGGTGCATGAAGTTTAACACGGCTAAATGTGAAAGGTATGTTCCTATAAATGTTCGAGTTCTGCATGCCTGCGTAAAGTCTATTGTTTTGGCTAATTAATGGTTAATTAACGATTAATGATAAGTATTAAAACTAGCTGTATGCACCAACGGGGGTAATCTTTGAGTAAGTACACATATGGTGGCTTTTGTAACTTATAAATCCAAATACTGTCTTTTTGTCTTTTTAAACTTCTATGGCAAACCCGTATTTAAGGCAATGTAGTATCTGTTACGTGATTTGATTCCTTTGTAAGCACATCGATCGTACTGACAATGAAAGAGCGTCGTCAATATCGAGGTATATAAATACTTGATCGTGCATTGATTATACAAAGACGTGACATTATTTGTGAGACATAATCAGATATTATACAATCACACTAACATATGTATGGAAACAAAGCAGGTTTTGAACAAATTGTTTTATGAACCTTTAAAAGGTTTTCACAGGAGTTATACATTCAGTTATCGTAGCGTATCAAAGGACTAGAATACGGTGTATGTGCTATATTACATGTAGTGCCTTAATAATTATTTTTTAAAGTAAGTGGTAAACACAATCGAAAGTGCGACGTAATTAGACATTTCGCAATGCCAATACATGATGTAGATCTATGTCATCTTTGTTTGACGTTGCACACTGTACCCGACCGTGATAATATCTATTTTGCATAGTACAATGGCTCTAACGGCACAAATACAAGGAGAGTTCCGTAATTGGATCAGAGCTTCATTAGGATTAAAGTATTTAAAGGATGGCTTAGTGGAATTCATATCGAGCGAAGCAAGAAAACAATATGACAAACATGTGGGTAATACAATACAAACGGCTTGTGTTCAAGACTATAAGTGTAACAGCTGTTTGCCCGACACTTTGTTGCCGTATCATCAAGTGCGCAATGGACAGTGCAACCAAGGGAATCCTCGTAATTGCATTTGCAGTAGACGTAAAACAAATTCAAGACGAATCTGTCCTGAAGGAGGAGCTTGTGGAATTTTCTATGATTTAATAGCCGACGAGCATACACACAAAGATCCCTGCTGGTTTAACACCAACTTTGACCAGTGGTCATCTGCGAATGGATACTTTGAGTTTATCAAATGTTTCATATCAACACATGGATACAAAACAAAATCGAAATTTTCAGAGCTGGACGCATTGGCACTGCTAAGTATTTGTCAGAACAACAGAAGATTGAACCTGATTTTCCACGGAAATGGCTTTCCGGATGTACTCGAAAAGGTAATATTTTGAAAGTTTTTTTTAAATATTGGCTGTTCTGTTTGATCATGCCCGTCAAGCAGATACGCTTTGCTTCGAGTTTTGACATACTCAAGAAAAAAATAGATGTATATCATTCATGGGAAATATTGAAATTTTCAGCCTCCAGTATTTTTGGGGGGCATTTTTACAGTTTTTTTATTTAATACGAATACTTTATCATCGTTGGTTTAAAACGTGTTAAATGTGTTTCCCTTAAGGTAAAACAACACAGGCATGCTATATGCCACCAAGGTGAGTTACGTATCTCTGATGACGAGCTGAAAATGTTCCTCGACAACTTCAAAGCAGTATTGAAGCACACAACACTGCAAAACGATGATAGAGCAAAGGAAGCACTCACCGCTCTACAGAAAGTTTGTATTGCATTTTAACGTATTTATTACAACCAATTAGCAGCAATGACAATTAAGTCACAGTATAAACAGTTTCAAAGCATGCTTTTCGAAAGACCAACAACACTTTATTTAAACGCCATCGTCGGCATCCACAGTACTTCATTCCGTTACACTCCATACATACCGTGGGAAATTTGACTAGCAAAACCTCGTTTTCATGAATATGCATGAGGCAGAGGAGACCAATCTTCTTCCAATGAAATCGCATGTTACAATAAAAAACTCTTCAATCTCAATGACCTCATTACAGGGATTTTCTTACTAAAAATAGGAAGTGTAGTGACGTAAGGCTGGGACAAAGCCCATGACCAATTGACCGGCCAGCTAAGTTGGTAGAGCAGCGGACCGGTGTACCGAGCGTCGTGGGCCGGAGTCCCACGCCAAAAACTAACATTTTCCTTCCCTATGTCACTTTACTGGTGTCAGAAGTAATTCTAATAATAGATTTAAAACATCAACCTGAAACTACTCAAACTTGTTCACGCCTAATTTTGAATGGGAAACCGAATCTCAGATATAAAACGTAATTTCATTGGCTAGTTATTCATAGAGGTTTCCTTATGGCACCAATGAAACTGCCAAGTAAACAAATTACCAAAGGCTTTTACGTAAAATAGTTTGCAGATGGGACCATTTTAATGAGGCGTCTTTGCTACTTAAAAAAGGATCACTAATAAGTTGAACTTTTTAACTTAATAAACCTTATAACTTAAAACATGATATTTGCAGCTCGATGATAGCAACATTGTTATAACAAAACATGATGAAATAGTTGCAAGAACGACTGCATTGGAAATCATTGCCAACAGAAAGACAGAGCTTGAAGTATATCTTTCCAAACTTGAGGAAGATTTGGATGAACATGGTCACCATTTAAATGAAGAGTTGGTTGAACTTTTTGAACAGCTTATAAAGGGGATGAACGAGAATGCTAACCACATAAAACAAGACTTGGCGGATTACGCTATTAAGGTTAAAGAAGAGTTAGTTACGTTGAGAGATATTGCAAGTGCCCACAGAAAAACCACTGAGAGCATACTACAGAGTATGAAAGCAACTACTGATGACCTTCAACGAAACTTTGATTCCGCCATGCATTCGTTTACAGAGGTACATGTAAGTAGCATGTATTCATAGTTTCTTGTTTACCATTTATAATTGCCTTTGCAAAGAAAATGTACATTAAACACATTACACATTGCCTCACCTAACGCAAAACAACTTTCAAAGACGGGCTTTGTTGTTGTTCATTGTAATCAGACGTCGACTCTATGCGAGGGACAGTCGCTGAGCCGATTAGACTTACTTTTTAGCTCCCCTGAGCAATAAGTGCTCAAGGTGAGCTTTTGTGATGGTCCATTGTCCGTCGTCCATCGTTCGTGCGTGCGTCCGTCCGTCCGTGCGTCAACAATTTATAAAAACAACTTCTCCTCTGAAACCACTCATTGAATTTTGAAAAAAAACTTCACAGGAATGATCCCTGGGTCCTCTACCAAAATGGTTTAAACCGTTCCAGTTGGTTGCATAAGTAGGTCATGGGGTCAAAAAATAGGTTTTCAATGTGCAATTTTAAAAAATCTTCTTGTCTGAAACTACAAGGCCCAGCGCTTTTATATTTGGTATATAGCATTATCTGGAGGTCCTCTACCAAAATCGTTATAATTATGCCCCTGGGGTCAAAATTGACCCCGCCCCGGGGGTCACAATTTTACATTGAATTATATAAGAAAAAGTTCAAACGACTTCTTCTCTTGTACCGCTAATGGGAATTTGAACAAATTCAACAGGAATGGTCCCTGGGTGGTCCTCCACCAAAATTGTTAAAATGGTTCTCATTGGTTGCATAAGTAGGTCACAGGGTCAAAAATAGGTTTTCAGAAATCTTCTTGTCAGAAACTACAAGGCCCAGAGCTTTCACGTTTGGTATATAACATCATCTAGAAGTCCTCTACCAAAATTGTTCAAATTATGCTCCTGGGGTCAAAATTGACCCCGCCCTGGGGGTCACAATTTTACATTGAATTATATAAGGAAAATATCAAACGACTTCTTCTCTTGAACCGCTGATGGGAATTTGACCAAACTGGACAGGAATGGTCCCTGGGTGGTCCCCTACAAAAATTTGTACAAATGGGTCTGATTGGTTGCGTAAGCAGGTAACACGGTTTTCAAAATTTTCAAAAATTCTGAAATCTACCAAAGTTCAAATTATGCCCCTGGGGTACCTTTAATTAACACCCGGGTTTATTTTGATTTTTATAATTTTAATGGTATGTTACTATATTGTTCTATTGTTTCTCATGGCAAAGAAATGTATTTTGGTCGTGGTGTCTGTATCACCTTCTGCTTTAAAATCATCTTCTTCTATCACGTTTTGTTTTATGGTAACACGTTTTGCGAGGTACGATTATCAGGCAAGTGTTCTTGTAACGTTTTATATTAGACAAGTCAATCTACCAGAAATACAGACCTAACCTTAAAAAAATTGCAACAGAAATGGAAACAGTTGATTTAGCACCGTATATTTATTAGTTATAACATGTAAAAAATCTAAAAAATCTAAACATCGGAAATGTATGTTGTTTACTTTTGAAAATGGAGTTCTGCTCATGCGCTAGGGGGCGTCAGTGGTGTGGCATCATTCATTACCACTGATGAACAGCTTCAATTAAACCGAGGCTGCTGTTTTCTCGTGCAGGCTATGCTTCCTGAGGG
>Ga0224511_10002024_pt1 | contig 13164 bp, 12 predicted proteins | sample SF_May12_sed_USG_2_FD_169988 | JGI IMG/M metagenome (GOLD analysis project Ga0224511, IMG submission 169988) | Sediment microbial communities from San Francisco Bay, California, United States - SF_May12_sed_USGS_8_1 | ecosystem: Environmental > Aquatic > Marine > Sediment | place: USA...
GTAGTGTCGTTGTTAACATAACGTGGGTCTTCCCATACCTGGGTAAGGAATACATCAGCCTAAAATAAAAGACTCCTGTAAAGTCTGCATTCCTTCAATATCCCATTTAAGCAAATCTTTGAGCACATTCTGGAGCCGTAGAAGCTAGAAAAGATTATGCTCAATTTGGGTGCCCAGTTCGTTAATTTATAGGTGTTGTGTAGATATCTTCACAAAGCCATCATAGCAATCCAGACTGTTTCCCCTAATGGTTGTTTCATTCAGGACTGAAAGTTTCATTCAATTCCACTCAACTCTAATGTTTTTTTTTTCAATACAGAGCTTTGTTATTATAGATAGAAGACCGATATAGAGCTCGAGAATTCATGCCTTTCTGGTTGAAAGTGCACGGTAATGTCACACAAGTTAAAAGCAGTGAGGCACAAAATACACATGGAGAACTTACATCATAGTCCATACTGGCACTTCTAACGTTAGAGATCGAGTTGATGAAGAGGTCCACATCTATGTTAGTAGGGTAGTCAGTACTGGGTGGAATATCATCATAGTTATATCGCTGGATGAGTTGCTTTATGAACTGTAGATTCTGATATAGAGTCGAATTAACTCCATTCCTGATGGGTTAGAAATCATGCGAGTCTCAAGATATAACATACAAATGGAAATTCCTCGGCATCATTCATAAGCTTTTCCTTTAGAAGGAGATTCTAAAATGAACCCTATGAATATGGTTATTGAAGGAAAATCTATGAATGCGAGAGCTATGCTCGCGGTTTGTATGCAATCAGTTAGTCGACCAAAGTTGGCAATGGATATATGCGATGAAATGCTTATTCGAGAGATCTTCTCACATATTCTATGCCTGGTTGACCATCGTTCGGCATACTCCATACGTGTTATTCTATTTGTCAAGGATATTAGCGTTGATTGCTGACGAGCGATAGTCGACTTGTAAACACAGATGAACAGAGCACTATAGACATTCAAAAAGATTCTGCCAAAGTGGAATGTGACAGAGGAGAGTAACACCGCACTGAGTGTCCAGAGGTAAATATGAGAAAAAAATGGTATTCCGAAGAGTGGACACAGTAACCAAATAGTTCAGCCAATTCATAACTGATCTACTTACATGGTAAGTTCTGTGTTTGCAGTAGACAGTGGGAACAGTAGGAGGAACAGAAGGAGCTGGTAGTCGCAACCTTCCATAGTGTGAACATGGAAAACTGTGATATGGATGGGTAACAAGTTACAATAGGCTAAGATAATCTTGCTGATAAAGCTATACTATCGGAACGAATGAATGAGTTTGTACAGTCGCTGGTACCACAGGTCAACACTAGCACACGGACTAAAAGCTGATTGCATTAAGCATATAGTGGCAAAAAATGCACGAGCTTGAGTAAGATGATGATGGAAGAAGACTCCTACACGTGATTATAGTTCAAACGCATGAAATTAAACAGTTCACAATGATAAAAGAAGGGGTGAAGCGATAGCTTAGTGGAGAACGTATTGGCCTACTGGGTGTTGGATCGGAGTCGAAGACTCAATAGCCTGGTTTCTGCACCACTCTAGACAACTGTTTTGGCATGGATATAAGAAGGATGACGAAAGACAGCAGATGATGTACCAACAACCACAAACTATGAGCTATATTGCTTCATCAACAAGACCCATAAAGTACACATGGTTTTCACAAAAGACCAATTGTATTTGACTAGAAAAAATTGTTTCCATCTAGAATGGGGTTTAACCCACACAATAACAGTGTGAACAAGGAATGCAATAATAATTATCAACGATAGCAGCACCATGGGCCGGTGGTAGCACCAATCAGAGTTTTCAACTATCATAAAGATTTCTATCAGTCAGTTTCAGCATACGTTTGTCAGCAAGTACCCAGTGCCTGCCCGTCATAGTATAACGGTCGAGTAGGAAGTGGCACAGACAGATCAGTTGTGGTGTCACTGGGAAGCATGCCTCCTCTTACTACTGAGTCACTTATCAGAGAGAGATCCTGCAACCACACGCAGAGTATTAGCAACAGTACCCAGGTGACACACCACAACAGGTGGCACGCACAGAATCAGATGACATGTGGTACAGAGATGCCATGTCATATGAAGGTGACCCTCACTGGCAAGGTGTCATGTAGTGCACTGATTCGTTTGAAGTGATACACCAAACTAAGATGGCAAAAACTTTGTAAACGGGAATCACTCACCTGGTGGTCTGCGATGAAGTCTAACAAATCTACAGCTAGTTGCCTGCTCGACTCCAACAAGGTATTCAAGCTAAAAATGTTCAGTAATAGTATCCAGTGGTAAACAGTGCATGATCTCTCAACTGTTTTGTTTTATTCATGACAATGCATTTTTGACAAATGAATTTAAAGTCTTGTGGTCATAAAAAAACTCACATATTGCATTTGAAGGGGTATTGTTCGTTTCTCTACTTGGGCACTTGACCATCCTATTTAGTGGATCTCCCAAGTCTGAGCCTCGCTATGGAGCGATGTGAGCTGGGAAATCTGTCCGAAGCAGACATTCACAACAACCGCTCGGCACGATCAGAATTTGAGCGAAGTTCTAACCACTGAGCTACCCAATCATCTCTTATACAGTTTCTTACCTCATTGGATCCAGTAATCGGTGTTCAGTGATCTTTGAGCAGATTTCTTTGTTCAGTTGTGCATCAAAAAGAGAGACACCAAAGTAACAGTCCAATAGGCACCAGTCATCGAGGCAGACCTTAGTCACAGCATCCCCCTGATGGGAAAATAGCAAGGTGGTGAGTGAGTATTACGCCCTATCCAAGGAGTGAGCATTACGCCCTATCCAAGGAGTGAGTATTACGCTCTATCCCAGGAGTGAGTATTACGCCCTATCCAAGGAGGGAGTATTACGCCCTATCCAAGGAGTGAGTATTACGCCCTATCCAAGGAGTGAGTACTACGCCCTATCCAAGGAGTGAGTATTACGCCCTATCCAAGGAGTGAGTATTACGCCCTATCCAAGGAGGGAGTATTACGCCCTATCCAAGGAGTGAGTATTACGCCCTATCCAAGGAGTGAGTATTACGCCCTATCCAAGGAGTGAGTATTACGCCCTATCCAAGGAGGGAGTATTACGCCCTATCCAAGGAGTGAGTATTACGCCCTATCCAAGGAGTGAGTATTACACCCTATCAAAGGAGGGAGTATTACGCCCTATCCAAGGAGTGTGTATTTGGGTAGATGATGATAACTCGTATGACGCGTCTTCACTTTTATGATGTTGGACTGAGGACTGCGAGTTCAATCTGCTTGAGGTAGACGAGTAATGAGTGGTGGCATGTCTTTGGTTTGTATCAACACTCTAGCATGAGGCGTGTGTTCGACTAATCAGTTGCTACCAAGTTTGTGCTCTCATCTTTTCATAACATTGTCTGATTGCTTTACAATGAGATAATCACAGCATTGAAATGTGAGTGAATATACCATCAAACATCTGCAGCAGGTTGGTACCAAATCCTGCCGGCCAGAAGTTTGGAATGTTCGCCCGGTTTGGCAGAAGATGAAGGGTTTACGTAGAAGCACCAGTTGGAGGCCAAGAAGGAAATATTTTCAAGATATAAGCCCATTCTATCTGTCCAGTGTATATATAGGATGTAAGGTGTGTAGGCGTTAGACTTACTGATGAGTTACTGGGTTCTCCGTGCAGGCCATCCTGACTGGCTGCCCGACTATTCAGCAGTGTGATGTAACCACATGACGTGGTCAGGTCAAGACTATTGGAAAGCGAGACTATGGACGGATGTTTCAACAGGGGATCCTCATTATCTACAGATATCAATGAAGGACTCTCAATCAATGTAAATTAAAGCTGCAGGGCCATTCAAACCAAAGCTACCAGGGGAACGTCATAGTTTTGGATAGCGTGATATTTGGAGTACATAGGAAATGTGTTTTATATATCTGATAGTCAGTCATAGCTACCTGCAGTAATTGGGAATGAGATGTGCTTGGTTACACCGCTGTTGTAGGAGTATGAATAGCCTTGTAGGAGCACAGCTGAGTGACATAGACAGTCATGTACAGTCATCAGTATGTTCGATATTGGCAGGATACTCGGGTCATGACCCCATGTTGTAATCTGCACCCGCTCATAATTCTACAGAAGAACCACCTTAAGTAAAGAAGCCTGAAGGAAGATCGCATGGTCTTGCGACTAGAAATGTAATCAGCTTATCAGCAATAACCCAGCGATGAAGCGTCCCGACATGTCCAAGGCCTGGCATCGGTGGAATTGTCTAAGTGATGCATCAATTTTGCCAGAGAAATGTTGAGGTTATTCAGTCTCCCTATTAGGATAGCATAGTTAAAGCATGACGACCGAGTGTAGTTTAACCGGGATAGTGCATAAGATAACCGGGGACAAGATAAATTCCGGAAATTACCTTAAAAGCATCTGGCAGCTGTCTGATCTTGGAGCCTCGGGGTAGTAGAAGAGTTGGAGGTCCACTGCCAGTCAGGTGATATATAAATAACTTGAACCACATAGAACTCACCTACAAAAGAAAAAGTGCCTATTTATTAGGAGTTAAAATACTGTTTGTAGCCATTTACTCAGAGACTGGAGAGGTAAACTCACCTCTGGGATGGCAGGACCCAAGTGCTGGGGAGTGCAGCTGCTTATACTCCTGATCTCATTACTCAGTGGAGCCATCGATATAAGAATCTCATAGTTTTTGTTGAGGACTTTTCGACAAACTTGTGGATCGAGACCGAGCAAACTCTCGCATCGGATCAAGTCAAGGCCGAGTGAACCTTCGAGGAGACTCTCGTTGTGTCTCAGAAACTGGATAGTGTCACGAAGCGTTATAGCATGATCAAAATATCGCTGAGCCTCCCCTTCACCAGCGTCACCTCCTACCTATAAACAAAGAGTTATCAATATATGTGCGCTGTGTGTGATATACCAGGCAGAAATGCCGGGCAAAAATGACATTACAGCTGAAATTTTATATGATGACCACCCAACAGGCAAACATGTTGTCGGCATTCAAGGCAAAAATCTTGCGTGATTATCGCAGTGTCATGTAATGAGGTCTCACAGGACCGAAATAGCACGTAATGGTAAAAAAGGTCACGTTATTGTGATATATCAGCCAGAAGTATAAAAGGCAGGTGTGTCATGTGACAAAGGCATAGGATGCATAGCTCATGTAAGGTAAATAAACACACACTCACCTTTCCTAATTCTGTAATGAAGCTGTCCATTGTTTCATCACTGAGCTTGCCCACTTCAAACATAGTGACGGCATGGTTCTTCAGACCAGGACTTAGATTACCCATCATAAGAAATGCTGTCAGAGTTGAGTCAAAGAGAAACGCGATTCGCTTACTGTGATTGGTTGATGTTTGACTACTTGACATCAATGCATCTTGAATCTCTCCTACAGTGTAATTAACGGAAGTGAGGTGAAAATCTCACATCTTTAGGAAGCCTAGAGCTTGCACAGCCTGACAGACGATGATGAAATCTTTTTAATTAACACAAGAAGAAAATAGTATACGTACAACCCACCTGGGCAGCGGAAGCCATAAGGTGGTTGTGACATGGATGGGTATGTAAAACTATAAATGTGGACGGCTGTAGAGAAGCCAACCTGTGAATGAGGTGTGGTAATCTGATACAAGTATTTAACTCATAGAAATGTTTCCAGCTACAAATCTTCACCTGTACTCCTGTAATTTATCATTCAAGCGAACTGAGACCAACCTGTTCAAGTTACACTAATAAAAAAGCTCTGTAATATGTAACCAATTATGCACTAGCGGTCCTGCAAGTTACTAAGAGCAATCCCATTGGCTGTCTACCCAGAGTTCGCAGACAGATATCTTACCAGAGGTGGAGTCGGTAGGCGTATCTACACTATACTGAAAGGTTGGGGTTGCTCTTCCACTCTCTGTATCCTCAGCGAGGTCCAGCTCCTCATCCCAGTTTATAAGAAGGTCACCAGTTTCTCTGTCATGAGAAAAAAGTTATTTTTAGGTTTTATGAGCTCCACATAGTGAGGCTTAGTGAGGTAGTCACTAAGCACCATAGAGTTATGCGCAAACTCTAGACTGAGCACCAACAGAATGAGATAATTTTCCTATATGACAAAGATAGCATCATTAAGCTATAGAAAAGGTTACTCCATATGGGTGGGCGTAGGACAAAAGTGCCTGAGAGTTAAACCAGAAACATCTGGACCTATCCCCAGAGCATGAAGCACAGACATCAAACCTGCAATAGTAGCTACTCCTGTATGGACCATAGGATTCTGAGTGTGTAGGAAGATGGCACAGGATGCGGTGTGCTTGTTTTGGTTGTGCAGTATAACGCTAGTTAAAAAGCGTTGAGCGCTGTGCTCAGGGCACATACAATAATGAGGCCAGCAATACACTAGGGCTAAGGTAGATGATGAGGTGGTATTTCGTTGAAGGTAGGGTTCTCATGACTGTCATTGTTATGGTGGCATGGGATGGTACTGACTTGATTACCCATTGCCTTTCCCAGGTTTTTGACTTGGGTCAGTCAACCAAAGCCATTTGTCAACACATCTCCCGTCCAAGCTCGGGAGATAGGGGGACAGAGACACACCGCACAGAGACTGGACTTACCTGCGCTTCTCTGTGCTCACTTCAGACCAAGATGGATGCAAGCCTTCCTCCGGCATGTCAAAATACTTTTTCTTAGCAAATCCGAGTCGGCAGTAGACGGAGATGGCATTAATCACCAGCTGAGCATCAATCTCTAACACATTCGCTAACTGCAATCAGAGACAATCAGGGAGGGCATCAATAATCTAGTCATCAATCGAACAAACATTTGGGGGCCGATCGAATCTATTCATCGCGTCAATAGCCCCTGGACTTCTCTACATAGTAAAAACAGTTAGAGTCCTGATTTGACTAGAGTGAAGTGATCTAAAAAGTGTCAATGTAAAAAATATGATTATTTTATTAGTTTTTTTAGTTCCAATCTGATAAATGTAGCCTGAATGAATAAATAATTTGATGAAAAATGAATATAGCGATGGGTAAATAATAACCAGTCAGTCAGCCGGTCAGGCAGTTGATCCATCATTGAATAAATGAAGTAACAAATAAATGACTGGCAACAGGATGTGAAAGGCAGCTGAATTGGCCACTCGGTTACTTGCCTCTTTGACTGAAGTGTGTTCATCAATGGAGACAAAGATTTTGTATAGAAGTGTCTCAAAATAGTCGCCAAGCACTCTGTTCATCACAAAGCCCTCGAGAGGAGGGACTATAATTCTGTCATGATCATAAACTGGAACCTCAAGGTACACAAAACCTTTCCTGTATAATCCTATAGCAAAAACAATAACTCATGGAGACACCCAGCAGAGAAGATCATCACCAGCAGTCGAGACAACCCTCCGACGAGCATCATATTGTGGTTTTAGTGTGCTAATGAGCTGCCTATAATTTGCCAGGCCAAACCCACTGGACAATCCTATAATAGTTTTTTTTACAGATGAAAGGAAAAAATGTTTCACTTTTGTTTCATTTAAACTTTCGAAGCAATCAATTAGCCAATTGCTTGAACGATGTCAGCAGTAATTCCCCTAATTAAACCTAAAGCTGACCGTGCAAGGCTTTGTGATCCACAGCCCCGGCCTTTCTGTACTGCTTAGTCTTTTCATTATACCCAATGAGGTCATCTAATAGTGCCTTCTCTTCTGGCTTCAGAATCTAAAACATGAACGAATAATGCAAAATATCTCGGCACTTGGCTCCTTGGATCTGAACACACTAAATACCTAAAAGGCACAAAAGCTAGTTTGAACTCCTGCTGGCAGTTATCTTCTCCTGACAGGCTGGAAAATGTACTGCCATTCGCTATGATACCATGATCACCAATTCCCAGAATGAGTTATTAAATAAATAGCAGCTCTGCTTTAGAGCATGTCTCCCTGAAGCGCTCCGCTTGGCCCCGTGTTGTGAAGGGCTCATAAGCACTAGTTGACAATAATAAATGTCTCCTTATCCAAGGAAAAACCAGATTCTCAACCAGATTTAGAGATTGCCAGATGCGTACTTCATTGCATATAATAAGGTTTTGTTTAAACTGACTTGGCATTTCCCTTGAGTTTTCTCAAGTCATTGAGTGAGTACGCATAAAAGTCAATGGTTGAAAAACTACATAGAGGACAGAGCGACCGGATGCCACCTAAATGATCAGTGAAAGAAGGATTTCAATGGATTCTATGGTTTACAAAGTTGTAAAGCGGAGAAGTATAGCCGGGATAGAGCTAGTTTATTACGAACTTTCACATCTTCCTCTGAGATGAGACTGATTCCAACGAGCCACCACGGCTCGATGATGACCGACTCAATCGGCATTGTAGGCAGCAGGTTCTTCTCCACCTTCTTACGCAGCTGGAATAACTTCTACCAACATGGACAGAATTTCACAAGTTAGGATAGGAAGGGTTCAGCAACAGGCATGCAAGTTGCCAATGAGAACAGTTCATTTCAATTCACAGTGAAATATATCCTAATATTGGATGGGACCTTTCACAATTCATTCATCGAGGCTGTTTTGCTGTCACGGGGTTTTCAAAGTTTAATATGCCTTTAGTCTATTAAAGTGTGAGGTGAAACTATCCGCTGATTAACACATTGTTATCAATACTCAGACATCTTTTTGTCATTGGGGGTCATCAATGGGATAGGGACCTGGAAGGAGAAGACGTTTCAGATTTCGTTAACGCTCCAGAGCTGACAGTTTTAATCACAGTGAGTGGGTATGCTTTCTTCTCACCGTGACAACCCTGTTTGATTTGGTAGCATTCATGAGGTCGATATACTGATTGCGTCCAATACCTAGAAGTCGCAAACCTAAAACACAAAACAATTCTCTTAGGGGTTCCTCTAAATGGAAATTAAAGGTGCAGCACTGTTGGCCATGGAAACCTTATACATAGTTAAGCCGTACTTAAAACATCCAAGTGCTCTTTAAAATCTGAATGAAGACTCATGCCCATCCACAGTTATGATAGACCTGATGGTTTCATGTTTGGCAGAAACTTACAATCTGCAGCCGTGAAGTTAGGCAGAGAGTCGTAACTTTTCTCTTGGCTCATGATGTCTTTCATCATTCCATGGTAATACGCAAACGGAGTAACTCTTAGTCCGCGAATCATGAAGTCACTGAGATGGTACGGGTACAACATCAAATGTTTTCTGCTATAGACAAGAAGGCTTTCATAGTACTGCCGTTGGTCCTTACACACTTGCTTTACTGAAAGAAAACAAATCATACATATTATTGCGATTTGACTAAGAATCATCCATTTGAGCAATAGTGGTATATACATACATATGGACTTGCATATGGCAGTTTAGGATGAGCACCAGAAGGAACAAGGAAGAGAGGATGGCCAAAAATTGCATGAAGACATTTGGCTCTAAAGAGATTGAAAACATGTGGAATGCCATCGTGGACTGCAGCTGCGGTGGTGGCGTAAGATCCAGAGCGATGGAGAAAGGTTATTATAGGCGCTATATCATTCAGCAAATAATGTCTAGTAAGTCAAGTTTACATATGGGTTTAGACCCACTACATGTTGGTAGCCAGTGCGAAGGACCAAGGGAACACCATTATCGGCATTAAAGCATGGCAGATCTGTTTGTAGTCTCTGCTAGGATCTTACCGAGGTTTCCTTTGTACATAAGCTGGTTTTTGATACTGTAGTTCAGCACAGCAGTGTCATACTCAGCCTGAGAGTTACCAAGAAGCTACAAAGAATGATCCCAGATTATACAAGCCACCATGCAAAATGTTAGCGCTGAAAATAGGTTGAGCTCGTTGAATCAACCAATGCGCAACTTATTTAAATGTTTAAGCACATTTACGCACCCAACAGTCAACCCTTACGGTACACTGCAGGGTTGTGAAGGACAATGTACCCCTGAATTTATGTACCCCATACGCTCGAAACCAGGTGCCACGTACCTTCGAAACCATGCTCCCTGTACCCCAAGCTAAAAACCATATACCCTGTACCCTGGAAACCATGCACTTCCACCAGAAATTTGACAGAAAAGTGGAATAATCCATCAATATTTAAAAGTTAAGGTTAAACCCTTGACTCAGCATACATAATATGTTTTTATCATTTTCACTTTCAATACCCAGGTTGAGACATGGTATTCTAATGTAACAAAAGTTGGTGAAATTCAAGGTAGTGAAAGTGGTAAAATTTATCCGATACAGTGTTCTAAATTGATTATTGAAAAGAAAAACACAAAAGTGGTTCTGTTTGTCTCTCTTATGTTGTGTTATACTGAAAAGACAAGGACTTCACCCTAATTTTTTTAAAACATTGTTGGGGTTATTCCACTTTTTTGCAAAATTTCTAATGGAAGTAGGTATCTAAGGTACTGGGTGCATGGTTTCGAGCATCGGGTACATGGTGCATGGTTTCAAGAGTACGGGGTACATGGTTTTGGAGGTACAGGGTACGGGAACATAGTTTCTCACTTCTCACTACCCGTACACTACATAACGATTATGAGCGAGGATAGGCCTACAAGTACAACTATACTTATACAAGTACGATCAATCATGCACCGCCAGTGTGACATTCGCATTGACACATATATACACAGTTACATTGCGTACTAGCTTCGTTATTGTTTCGGAGGGCAGCGGTTCCATGGTATATTGGGGGGTCGTGTATCCGTTACTCACTTAATCATGGTTGGGCCAGGAAAACTCACGCAGTCAATGAGTCACTCACCTGGCGAACGCTGCTGGGGAGCTTGGCCCATGAATAGCCATGCTTTATATGGAACTCCACGTCCGTATTCATCGCTTTACATTACCTTAACTAGGCTCGGTGTTATCTGAACACGAAGTTTTACAGTTTCATAACATATAATTGGACATTCGATTCCGGTTATTGGCAGCGCAATAAATTGAAAGAGGGCCTACACTACTGTCACAGTGTTAGTAATCACCAGCAACTCCCACACAAGTTTCAGCTTGACTTGGCAAAGCCTCTGGGGCTTTGGGATAAGTCAGGTTTCGACCTCTGATACTCGCTACTTCATGTGGGAAATCAAACAGTTAGAGGACACATTCCTCACTGATGGACCAAAATATTCCGGGACGAAACTGTCCGACAGACGGAACCAAAGAGACGTAACAGTAATCACGTATATTTCCGTCCATAGTGCGTGTGATTTCGTAAAACTTCAAAACTGTAGCGGCCCAGTCAACCTCAATGTCGTGAATGAAAACAAAATTAGCTTGAAAATGAGATGAATATTCATTATCGTTGTAAGATTTTGTGAACCGCGCTATCTAGTTGCTAGTCTAGTGAGTGCTATCAATTTTATTGAGCTTTTGAAATGATAATAGATGAGCGCATAACCTCTGCACGCGCCAGAACGATTTACTGATTTTACTGACAACGGCCCACCGGCGACTGCGAGTGTGACTCACTCCACTGACTCTGACTGACTTTGACTGAGTGAGTGAGTCTGTGAGTGAGTGTGACTATTGACTGTGAGTGTGTGACAGTGACTATGATCGAGACTGAGTGTGAGCGACCGACTGTCAGTGTCAGCGTCAGACTTAGTGTCACTACGAGTATGAGTGTGACTGTCACTGTGGGTGACACTGACAGTGAGACTGCGAGTGTGACTGTGAGCTAGGTGTGACTCAATCATGGACTCACTCAGTGAGTATGAGACTGCGATTGGGAGTCACAGACTCGGTGACTCACTGACTGAGTCGTGAGTGTGACTTACTCAGTCAGTGACTGACTCGTCCAGTGTCAGTAACTTACTCTGAGTCAGTGTGACTGACCGAGTACTTTGTAACTGCCTCAGTTGTTTGATTCCTAGTCCTACTGAATACTCCTAGTCACAAGTAATTTTCATGTGACGCGCTGAACCCAATATCTAAGATTAAGAATAAGATGGTGATAAAAGAACAGTACCATACCGCCCAAGATATAATCTGGAACTTCTGAATCGGATACAAACACTAACAGAGTGTTGTACACTATTAACCTTCTCCATCAGTTAAAAAATAATCCTCAGTTTCCGAATATATATATTGTAGTGTACGAAACAGGCTGCTGGTTTTACAATTGAAGACCCCAATTCAACAGAAAAGAATAGGAGATGACGGAAAAGCGGTCAACAGGATCTGCCTGGCCTATAAATGGTCTCCTGGCCTGTGGGGTCTTGTTGAGATTCAGCCTTATCGTTTACGGAGAGTGGCAGGATAAAGTGTTGAACTTGAAGTATACGGATATTGACTATTCCGTGTTCTCCGATGCGGCAGTCCATGTTCATGCGGTGAGTTGAAGCTGATTTAGAAGTATTGCTCAGTAGTCAGTAACTGAGTTGGTGTGATGACTAGTGGAAGACCATACGGCTTGTATGACACTTTTCTCGACAGACCTCATCAAAAATTTGGGCATCACATACAATCAGTAAACTTAAATATTGTGCCACCAAAGCCCCACCACACAGGCGGATTTCTCAGGTTGAGAATTGGATATCTTAGATAAAGTAAACCCAATCCCAATAACCATTCTTTATCATAGCTAGAAGTGATTACCAGAATGTTTGAGTTTGTTCAATTCCTTGGTTCTTTCCTCCTAACTAAAAATATATCCCCATCATTTTGCTACTGCCCAAGCTGTTTTTTCTCACCATTGATTACTGTTTAAATGACATACTCTACTGAAGCATTTCTGGTAGCTAACAAATTATTTTGGCCTATTTTAGGGAGGCTCTCCGTATGATCGGGAGACCTACAGATACACCCCTCTGGTAGCCTACCTTTTGCTTCCTAACATCTGGCTTCATCCTGTCTGGGGTAAAGTCCTGTTCAGCGTATTGGACGTGATAGCCGGTCAGCTTATCTTCAGCATTCTCACTATGCGATCTGTACCCTCCGAAATGGCAGCATTCTCTGCTGCTGTTTGGGTGCTGAATCCATTACCTCTGGTAGTGTCAAGCAGAGGTGAGACTGTTGTTTACTATAGTCGGGAAAGTTGAAAGCGGACCGCGACTTTTTTCTGCTGGTGGTCAAATCAACTCTTACGGCTCAAAGTTGATTTCATCTGTTTGCCAATGTTTTGCAT